>Ga0209517_10000696_pt1 | contig 56001 bp, 46 predicted proteins | sample PeaSoiMetSII2010_FD_187695 | JGI IMG/M metagenome (GOLD analysis project Ga0209517, IMG submission 187695) | Peat soil microbial communities from Weissenstadt, Germany - SII-2010 (SPAdes) (version 2) | ecosystem: Environmental > Terrestrial > Soil > Wetlands > Peat | place: Germany...
GGCTCTCTTCCCCCTGCTGATGCGCCTCCAACAACTTCCGTCGTAGATCGTCAGAATAGGCCTTCGCCATCTCTTGCTTGCAGCCGGATCGCCAGAGCTGGTCTATATTATCTCAGAAAATGGTCTAGGCGAAGCGTTGAAACCACCTGGATTTGAAGATCCGCATCAGTGGGCTAGTTTCATTCTATTAGCACCAAGTGCTAGAGTTGAAGATTGCTAGGGAGCGTGTGTCCCCGGCCCGCACGCCGCCCCAGCGATCAGAACTTGTACGCCGGCTGCCCGTCCAGACTTGTTATTCTTGAAGGTGCGGATGCGTTTGTAACGATCACCATGACGGTCACCCTCAAACCGAGAACGGAAATCACCGTGCCGAAGAGCATCCGGCGCAAGGCCGGCATCAAGCCCGGAGACCGGTTCGAGTTCAGGGTCTCCGGCCGGGTAATCAATATCATCCCGAAGCTATCCGCCGACGAGTTGCAGGATGAGCAGGAAACCCGCGATCCGAAGATCCGCGCAGCGATCCAGCAAGGCTACCAGGAATTTCTAGCGGGCAAGACCCGCCCAATCGAGGAATTCTTTGCCGCACGCGACGCCCGCAACGCAAAGCGCCCGCGCCGCCGCTCGCGTGCATGACGACACTCGCTTTTGGTGTTCACCCAACGTCTCGCTATCGGCGGCGTGCAGTGTACGTTATGTCCCTGCTCACAATTCCCAGCTTTGCCGAAACCTGCCCTGATAAAACGGCTTTGGGTTTTTTCAAGCATCAGATCGCATACGAGAGGACCGAAAACTCTGATCCTCTACGGGGCTTGCCGTTGATCCATACGGACGTTTGGATCCGAGGTCCCATTACCGGTTTCTACATCCATGAGCAACTAAGGGAGTTTAACAATCCCACCCTTCGCATGACCTACCTTTTTGACGACGACGGACTACAAGGCGGCGGTACTTGTCCCGTAGTAAAGAATTGGCGGGAATGCATCGAGGAATTTGCGGGTGCGGAACACGCAAGCGACCCAATAACAACCTGTAAGACCACTATAGATTTGCGCGCCATACCTCTTTGGAGGCCGTCTCCGGAGGATCAAAAGAAGAAACAGGTGGCAGTCAAACTCCGACACGAGATCGAAGCTCGTTTTCCGGGCGCAAAGGAAATCGTTGTTCGCGATTTCAATCTTAAGGACAACCAGATCACGATGTACGTGAAGATGCCCGATGGCGATTACTTCCAGGGCTGCGGATTCCATGCGACGCGAGAACCCCATTGCGTTAGTTGGCATCTGTTCGGGCAGGCTCCACTTTCTAGTATCCGGAAGTGGATTCTTGAGAGGCCCTACAGGTTGAAGTGAGGCGCAAACTCCATCCGAGCATCCCCCATATCGCCAAGTCACAAATCTGTTCACCGACGCCCCGATTCTGCTAGCCCCCATCCCCCAAAATCTAATAGCTTATGCTGGATAGCGGAGGTTTGCCATGAGAAACCGCAACCGAACTAGCCTCGCCGCCACGGCCTTGTTGCTGAGCGCCGTCGCCGCCCCCGTATTTGCGCAAAGGGATCTCTCCGGGGAATGGGCGCCCCGTTTTCATGAGGACCAGCCGGAACGGATTCCCGGCCCTGAGATCGGCGACTATCTCGGGCTGCCCATCAACGACGCGGCCCGGCTACGGGGTGATAGCTGGGACGCGTCGTTGCTGACTCTGCCCGAGCACCAGTGCAAGCCGCATCCCGCCGACTACGGCCCGCGCGGCCCCGCGAATCTGCGCATCTGGAAAGAGATCAACGAAGAAACGCAGCAGACCATCGCCTATCACACCCACATTTCCTGGCAGGCGCCCGAGCGCACCATCTGGATGGACGGCCGCGCGCATCCGCCGGACTACGCCGCGCACACCTGGCAAGGATTCTCCACCGGCAAGTGGGAAGGCGACATGCTCACCGTCACCACCACGCATCTGAAAATCGGCTGGATTCGCCGCAACGGAATCCCCCGCAGCGACCGCGCCACGCTCACCGAACACTGGATCCGGCACGACAATAACCTCACGCTGGTCAGCATCATCACCGACCCGGTGTACCTGACCGAGCCCTTCATCCGCACCACGGACTGGATGCTCGATCCGGATCAGGTGATCGCTCCGTACCCCTGCGAAGCAGTGGTCGAAGTGGAGCGTCCCCTCGGAGCGGTGCCGCATCATCTGCCGGGCACCAACCAGTTCTTGAAGGAATTTCCGGCCAAGTACGGAGTTCCGCCGGAAGCCGCCCGCGGCGGCGCCGAAACGATGTACCCCGAATACAAGCAGAAGATCGCGGGCGCGGTAGCTGCGAAATGAGTCGCGAAGTAACTGCGACACGGAGTTGATGATGAACGCAAGAGTATTCGGCGCCCTAGTAATCGGCCCGATGATTGCCTTGGCTCAACCGGCCGCACCGGCCGAGATTCACGTGCTCCCCGTCCAGGGCAACGTCTCCATGCTGGTGGGCGCGGGCGGCAACATCGCCGTCCAGGTGGGCAAGGACGGCGTGCTGCTGGTGGACACCGGCCTCGCGGCGTCGACCGACAAGGTGCTGGCAACGGTAAAGCAACTATCGAAAGGGACCATCCGCTACATCGTCAACACACACTTCCATGCGGATCACACCGGCGGTAACGATAAGGTAGCCGCGGCCGGCAGCGCCATTGTGGGCGGAAATTTCGCGGGCCAAGTGGGCGGCGCGTCGGGCGCAAACATCGTCGCGCATGAGAACGTTCTAAACGCCATGGGCGCGCAGAAGCCCGCTCTGCCGTTCGCCGCGATGCCCACCGATACGTACTATACAAACTCCAAAGATCTCTTCTTCAACGGCGAGGCGGTGCAGTTGTTCCACATCCCCAACGCCCACACCGACGGCGACAGCGTCGTGTTCTTCCGCCGTTCGGACGTGATCGTAGCGGGCGATATCTTCACGCCCGGCAACTACCCGATCATCGATCTGGCGCACGGCGGCAACGTGCAAGGCGTGTTGGCCGGCCTGAACCGCATCATCGATCTCACCGTTCCCGCCGACAAGCAGGAAGGCGGCACCTACGTGATCCCCGGGCACGGCCGCCTGTGCGACGAAGCCGACGTGGTCGAATACCGCGACATGCTGACCATCATTCGCGACCGCGTGCAAGACTCGGTCAAGAAGGGCATGACGCTAGAACAGGTGAAGGCCTCCAAGCCCACGCGGGACTACGATCCTCTGTACGGCGCCACCACCGGGTTCTGGACAACCGATATGTTTGTCGAGGCGGTGTACAAGAGCCTCGCGCCGAAAGGAAAATAGCCGCATGACGCGCCGACTGCTTGCATTGGCTGGAGCGCTGTTACTGGCGGCTCCCGCATTGGTCTGTGCACAAGGAGGCCGCGGGGGCGGGCGCGGCGCGCAGCCGCCGCAATCCCCTAAGGACGCCGCGCCGGAAGATCTCACCGGCTACTGGGTTTCGATCGTAACCGAAGACTGGCGTTTCCGCATGATCACTCCGAAGAAAGGCGATTACGCCAGCGTTCCCTTGAATGCCGATGCGCGCAAAGTCGCCGATGCGTGGGACCCTGCCAAGGACGAAGCCGCGGGCGAAGCCTGCAAGTCCTACGGCGCCGCCGGCCTGATGCGCGTGCCCGGACGCGTGAACATCACCTGGGCCGACGACAAAACTCTCAAGATCGAAACCGACGCCGGCACGCAAACCCGCCTGTTTCACTTCGGCGGGAAAGCTCCCGAGGGCGGGGATCAAGGCTGGCAAGGTTATTCCACCGCCGAGTGGCAAACCGTCGGAGGCGGCCGTGGTCCCGATGCCGGACCGCGTGGTGGATCTCTCAAAGTAGTGACCACCAAGTTGCGCCCCGGTTACCTGCGCAAGAACGGCGTCCCGTACAGCGCGAATACCGTTTTGACCGAGTACTATTCGCGCACGATGGAGCCGAACGGCGATTCCTGGTTAGTCATTACGACCGTGGTCGACGACCCGACCTATTTGAATCAGCAGTTCATCACTAGCACGCATTTCAAGAAGCAGGCCGATTCAAAGGGATGGGACCCAACACCGTGTTCGGCAAAATAGAGGAGTTTTTCGAGAAACGCTGTGGATCATGCACTCATGCGTGCCACGTCGCGACTCATCGCGACGCTTGGCGGAATTTGCACACCGTGGCCGGGCATCGGCACGAGTGCCGATGTGGCACGCACGAGTGCGCGCTCCACTGTGGGGAGGTCTAAGCCATGCATCACGTATCGAAAATCGCCGAATCCGCCGCGAAAACGCCGCCCCGGTACGAGAATCACAGCGCGGGATTCCGCCGCTCCACCTACGTAGACCGCGCCACCGGATCAGTCCACATGGGCGTAGGCGTCTGCTTCCTCGACGCGCGCGGTTCGGTCGAACCCCACGTGCACTCCTTCGAGGAGAGCTTCTTCATTCTCGAAGGCAGCGTGATCGTGCTGATCGGCGACCGAACCTTCACCGTTGGCCCCGGACACTACGGACTGATCTCGACCGGCACGCGGCACGGATTCCGCAACGCCGGAGCCGCTCCCGCGCGCTGGCTCGAAATGCAGGCCCCCCAGCCCCGTCCGGTTAAAGACGGTCCTGCCGATTATGGCCACGATACTTTTTTCGTGGGCGGCGAAGTGCCTCCGCAGGCTGCTCCGCCGTCCCCCGACGCCACGCTTATCGGCCACTTTGACGAAAACCAACTGCCCCGTCCGGGCGGCACGTCGCAAAGCGCCGGCGGCCCGTCGCAAATGGAAGGTTTCAATCCCATCTCCGGCGTGGCGATCAAGATGTTCGTCGACCGCTCCTTCGGCGCGATCCATCAATCGCTGTTCCTGATCCAGTACATGCCCGGCGCTAAGATCGATCCGCACGATCACACCTTCGAGGAATCCTATTTGATCGTGGGCGGCCGCGTGAAAGCCGTCGCCGACGGCCAAACCTACGACCTCGGCCCGGGCGACGTCATCTGGACCAGCGTCGGTTGCGTCCACACTTTTGAGAATGTGGGCCAGGAACCGGTACGCTGGATCGAGACCCAGGCGCCCTTGCCGCCCGCCAAAGAGGTGTTCCGCTTCGAGCGCGAGTGGGCCCACCTGACCGCCGCCAAATAACGCCGCCGCAAAATTACTTTCCATGGCAAACCAAACCACCCCCACCGCAGCAGCCGCGACCCCAACTGTACCAGGGGCGCGCAGCAAGCCCTTCACATCCGCGGAGTACCTGGAAAGCCTCCGCGACGGGCGCGAGGTCTACATCTACGGCGAGCGCGTCAAGGATGTCACCACGCACCCCGCGTTCCGCAACACCGTGCGGATGCTGGCGCGGCTCTACGACGCTCTGCATGACCAACGCAAGGACGTGCTCTGCACGCCCACCGAGACCGGCAACGGCGGCTACACGCACAAGTTCTTCAAGGCTCCGCGCAACGCCGAAGAGATGGTGGGCTCGCGCGACGCCATCGCCGAATGGGCCCGCGTCACCTATGGCTGGATGGGCCGCAGTCCCGATTACAAAGCGGCTTTCCTGGCCACGCTCGGCGCGAATGCCGACTTTTACGCGCCCTACGACGAGAACGCCCGCCGCTGGTACAAAAAATGTCTGGAGGAGGTCACCTTCGTCAACCACGCCATCGTCAATCCTCCGGTCGACCGCAACAAGCAGCTCGAAGAAGTGCGCGACGTCTACATGCACGTGGAGAAGGAAACCGACGGCGGCCTGATCGTCAGCGGCGCCAAAGTCGTGGCCACCACGTCGATGCTGACGCATTACAACTTCATCGCCAACAACGGCGCGCTGCCCATCAAGACCAAGGATTTCGCTTTCGTCTGCATCGTGGCCAACGATTCGCCCGGGCTGAAGCTGTTTTGCCGGCCGTCGTATGAAATGACGGCGGCGGCCATGGGCAGCCCGTTCGACTATCCGCTCTCCAGCCGCCTGGACGAAAACGACTCCATCATCGTGTTCGACAAAGTCTTCGTGCCCTGGGAGAACGTCTTCGCCTACGGCGACCTCGACAAGGTGAACAACTTTTTCCCGCGCTCCGGCTTCCTGCCGCGCTTTATGTTTCACGGATGCACCCGCCTGGCCGTGAAGCTGGATTTCGTCGCCGGCCTGTTGCTCAAGGCCGTCGATTCCACGGGAACCAAGGATTTTCGCGGCGTGCAGGCGCAGGTGGGTGAAGTTCTGGCGTTCCGCAACATGTTTTGGGGCCTCACAGACGCCATGGCCCGCACCGTCGTGCCGTGGACTCCGGGCTATGTGTTGCCCAATTTGGATTACGGCCTGGCGTACCGCGTGATGTCCAACATGTGTTACACGCGCCTGCGGGAGACCATCGAAAACGTGCTGGCCAGCGCTCTGATTTATCTTCCATCGCACGCCGCCGACTTCAAGAATCCCGAGATGCGCAAGTACTTCGATCAGTACGTCCGCGGCTCCAACGGCTACGACGCCATGGACCGCGTGAAGCTGATGAAGCTAATGTGGGACACCGTGGGCACCGAGTTCGGCGGCCGCCATTCCCTGTACGAACGCAATTACTTCGGCAGCCACGAAAGCGTCCGATTCGAAACCCTGATGGTGGCCGAACATACGGGCCAGACCGCCAAGTACAAGGGCTTCGCCGAGCAGTGCATGGCCGAGTACGATCTGGACGGCTGGACCGTACCGGATTTGATCAACCCGGACGATATCAATATCGTGATGAAGGGAATCAAGGGGTCATGAAGGGTCTCAAAGGATAACGCGTGAGCCGGGCCCGCGACTTGCGCCACGCCTTTGGACGCTTCGCCAGCGGTGTAACCGTCGTCACCGCGCAGCACGAAGGCCGGACCTACGGCATGACCGCGAATTCGTTCGTCTCGGTGTCGCTCGACCCGCCGCTGGTGCTGGTTTCGGTGGATCATCGCGCCCACCTGCACCAGGTGCTTCCGCTGGCCGGCCGTTACGGCGTGAGCGTTCTGGCGGAGGATCAGCACGACCTCAGCACCCATTTCGCCGGACGTGGCCCGGAAACCGTCGACGTGCGCTTCCTCGATCGCGGCGGAGTGCCGTTGATCGAAGGCGCCCTGGCGCACTTCGTGGTGAAGGTGACCGACGCCCACCGCGCCGGCGATCACACGCTGTACATCGGACGCGTGGAACAGTTCGAATCCCGCGAGGGCCGCCCGCTGGTGTTTCACTCCGGGCGTTATCACCAGCTGGAAAACCACAGCTCACCTGAAGCGGCGGACCACGAGTCGCCGCAGGTGCCGACTCGAGTTTCTTGAACGTGGAACAATAGAACACTGAAGGAGTTGACCATGACCCTGAATCGTCGTGCTTTCCTGAACCGCTCCGCCCTGGGCGCGAGCGCGCTGGCTGCGTCCGCGCATACGTGGGCCGCCGACATCGGAACCTCCAGCGGCCCGGTAGCCGAAACGAACTCGGGCAAGATCCGTGGACGCGTCGTCAACAAAGTTAACGCGTTTCAAGGCATCCCCTACGGCGCACCCACCGGCGGCGAGAATCGATTCATGCCGCCCTCTAAGCCCCGGCCGTGGACCGGCGTTCTCGACACTCAGGATTGGGCGCTCGAAGCGCCGCAAGGCCCGCACACCGAGATTCCCGAAGTCGCCGGCACGATCCCTAAGCAGGGACACAGCGAAGATTGCCTGCACCTGAACGTCTGGACCAACAGCCTGAAGGGCAAGCGTCCGGTGATGGTCTGGCTGCACGGCGGCGGATTCACCTCCGGCAGCGGCAGCTACACGATGTACAACGGCGCCAACCTGGCCCGCAAGCGCGACGTGGTCACGCTGTCGGTCAACCACCGCCTCAACAGCTTCGGGTATCTCTACCTGGCTGGCGTGGGTGGCGACAAGTTTGCGCACGCCAGCAATGCCGGGATGCTCGATATCGTTCAGGCGCTTGAATGGGTGCGCGACAACATCTCGAATTTTGGCGGCGATCCGGCGAACGTCACCATCTTCGGCCAGTCCGGCGGCGCCGGCAAGGTCAGCACGCTTCTAGCGATGCCCAAGGCCAAGGGCTTATTCGCGCGCGCCATCATTCAGAGCGGCTCCAACATCCGTGGAATCACCCCCGCCGACGCCACCAAGACCGCTCAAACGCTCATGGCGAAGCTCAACGTGAAGACGGCCGAAGAGTTGCAGAAGGTCCCCATGGACGATCTGGTCCAGGCCACGCTGACCACGCAGGGACTCCGCCTGGGCCCGGTTGTCGACGGCAGCACGCTGCCGGGCGGCCCCTTCGATCCCACCGCGCCGGCGATCTCCGCGCAGGTGCCGGTACTGATCGGCTCGACCGAATTCGAAAGCAATTTCTTCCCCGCCACCAAGTTCGATCCCCTTGACGACCCCGGCCTCCACGCCGCGATCAAGCAGGCCACGCGCGCCAGCGACGCCGATGTGGACAAGCTGATCGGCGTCTACAAGAAGGGGCGGCCCGGCTATTCAAACGTCGAGCTTTCGCAGGTGGTCGCCTCCGACAACTTCCGCGCGCCCGTGATCACGGAAGCCGAGCGCAAGTCCGAGCAGTCCGCGCCGGTCTACATGTATTACTTCCGGTGGCAGTCGCCGGTGCGCGACGGCAAGCTGAAGGCATTCCACACGCTCGAAATCCCCTTCGTGCTGGAGAACGTAGACGAAGCCAAAACGATGACCGGCTCCGGCCAGGACCGCTACGCGCTGCAGGACAAAATGAGCGCCGCATGGGCCGCCTTCGCCCGCACCGGCAACCCCAACCACAAGGGTTTGCCGAACTGGCCTGCGTTCAAAAACAGCGACCGCGCCACCATGGAGTTCAACAACGAGTGCAAAGTGGTCAACGATCCCTACCGCGAGGAGCGGCTGGCGTTGAACTCGCTGCGCACCGAACGGGGCTAAACGAAGGAGTCCATCCAGACTGGTGTAGACTCGGATCATGAAGGCAGCGCAGCGTCTAACCGCGATCATCGAACGGGAGGATGACGGCTTCGTAGCGTTGTGCCCAGAGCTCGACATCGCCAGCCAAGGCGCATCGATCGAAGAGGCCCGAAGCAATCTGGTCGAAGCGCTTACGCTGTTTGTTGAAACGGCCTCTCCGACCGAGATTTCCCGGCGCTCTCACAATGAAGTCTTTGTGACTCAGCTTAAGGTTCCGGTTGGGTCAGCTTCGAGAGATGATGGAAAACGACGCACGTTGTCAAGATTGTGACGCCATCGCCCAGGAACTCGGGGAGGCGTATGTGGAGGCGTTCATCCTCGCCGATGAAGCCACCAGAGACGCGCGGCTTGCAATCTATGAGATGATCGGCGGAACGGAGGAGGATGCGGCTCGAGCAGGGGAGCTGATGCCCCGCGCCCGATTCCGGAACGCTCTTGAGGTCAACCGGGCGCTCATGAGGAAATTCGCCCATGAAGCTCGCGCGGGGCATAAGATCGAAATGCCGTTTACCCGCAACTCCGGGAAGTAAGCTTCGTTCAAACCGGCAGTCCCTTTTCTCCGGACGATGCTGCGGGTGTACACTCAATAACGGCAAACTCAAATCCACATCTGGAGGTTCCTCATGCACAAGAAGCTATTCGCAACCGGCGCCATCGCGATCGCCATCGCCGCCGCCACCATGCTCGCGCCCAGGCTGATCGGACAAGAAAAGGGCGGCAAGAAAGGCCCCGCCGGTCCCGGCCTCACCTTGACCTCGCCCGATTTCACCGACGGCGGCGTCATCCCCAACAAATTCACCCAGGCCGACCCCATGCCGGTCTCGCCCAAGCTGGACTGGACCAACGTGCCGCCCGGCGTGGTCACTTTCGCGCTCATCTTCCACGATCCCGACGGCGCACCCGGCAAGAGCGTCGAAGACGTGCTCCACTGGATGGCGTTCAACATCCCAGGAACGTCGACCGGACTCGCCGGCGGCCAATCGGCCGACGCAACGCTGCCCGATGGCACCGTGCAGGCTAAGAATCGCGGCAACCGCGTGGGCTTCATGGGGCCCGGCGCGGGCGCGGCGGGGCCGTATCATCACTACACGTTTGAGCTGTACGCGCTCGACACCAAGTTGACACTGGGTCCCGACGCGGTCCGCGCGGACGTGCTCAAGGCCATGGACGGCCATGTGATCGCGAAGGCCGCGCTCGAAGGCCGCTTCCACCGCTAGACCGCACAGGTGGAGCGGGCTTCAGCCTGCAACGGAGGCTTTAGCCTCCGCTCGGGCGCGGGTGCTGAAGCGCCCGTTGCAGTCTGAAGCCTGCTCCACCTAGCATGGGATTAAGTAGCCTTTGGAGGGCGATAACGTGCGGATCATCTTGTCACTTACGTGCGCCGCCGCGCTTGCCGCGGTTCCCGCGCTGGCCCAGTTCGCCGGTTCCCTAAACCCCGCGCCGGGGCTGGACCTCTCCGGAAACTGGGCGCCGCTGATGCACGAAGATCAACCTGAGCGCGGCGCCGGTCCGGCCCTGATCGACTATCTGGGCCTGCCGATCACCGACGGCGCGCGGCTGTGGGGCGAGAGCTGGGACGCGTCCCGGCTGACGGTCCCCGAGCATCAATGCCAGGTCCACGTAGTCAGCTACATCTACCGCGGCCCCTTAAATGTCCACATCTGGGAAGAAAAAGATCCGCAATCGCAGCGGCTCATCGCGATCAAACAGTACATCAGCACCTACGAGCAGAACCGCATCGTCTGGATGGACGGCCGCCCGCATCCGCCCGAGAACGCGCCCCACACCTGGATGGGATTTTCCACCGGCAAGTGGGAAGGCGACATCCTCACCGTCTACACCACCCACATCAAGCAGGGTTGGATTCGCCGCAACGGCCTGCCGCAGAGCGACCAAGCCACGCTAGTCGAGCACTTCATCCGGCATGGAGACTACTTCACGCACATGGTGGTGCTAACCGATCCGGTGTACCTGAGCGAACCCCTGGTGAAGACCCAGGATTTTCAGAAGATCACGGCGGAGGGGCAGAACTGGTTGTATCCGTGCGAGCCGGTGGTGGAGATCGCGGGGCGTCCCCGTGGCGAGGTTCCCAACTATCTCCCCGGGCAGAATCCGTTCCTGCACGAGTTCGCCGACAAGTACAGTATCCCGGTGGAAGCGGCCCTGGGCGGCGCAGAAACCATGTATCCCGAATACCAGCAGAAACTCAAGATATTGGGCGCCGGCAAAAAATGAACCGCATCCTGCTCATTCTTGTGGCCGCCTCATCGGCCCTCTGCGCGCAAGAAATTCAAACACTGAAGGTGCAAGGCAACGTCTACCTGCTCTCAGGCGCGGGCGGCAATGTCGCGGTGCAGATCGGCGACATGGGAGTCGTAGTAGTCGATACCGGCCTGGCGCAATCCGCGCCGAAGCTGGTGGAGGCCATCCGCAAGCTTAGTGACAAGCCGCTCCAGTACATCATCAATACGCACTTCCATCCCGATCACACCGGCGGAAACGAGATTGTCCGCAAAGCCGGAGTCACCATCACCGGCGCCAACGTCGCGGGCAATCTGACCGACGCTTCGCAGGGCGCGGCAATCATCGCCCACGAAAACGTTCTCAATCGCATGAGCGCACCCACCGGCAAGCAGGCTCCGACGCCCACCGGCGCATGGCCCACCGAGACCTACGTCGAGGGTGAAAAGAAACTGTATTTCAACGACGAGCCCATCGAGATCAAGTGGCAACCGAAAGCCCACACCGACGGCGACAGCCTGGTGGTCTTCCGCCATTCCGACGTCATCGCGGCGGGCGACATCCTGAACACCACCAGCTTCCCCTTCATCGATCTGACCAACGGCGGAAGCATTCAGGGCGAGATCGACGCGCTCAACAACATCCTGGACCTGACCGTTCCCAAGCACGATGAGGAAGGCGGGACCTACGTGATCCCCGGCCACGGACGCATCTGCGACGAGTTCGACGTGCTGGAATACCGCGACATGGTGACGATTATCCGCGACCGCGTGCAAGCCGCCATCAAGAAGGGCCAGACCCTAGATCAGATGAAGGCCGCGCATCTCACATTGGATTACGACGCGCGCTACAACATAAAGGGCGCCTTCGTAACAGCGGACAGCTTCGTAGAGGCCGTCTACAAAAGCCTAACCGCCAAAAAGTAGACTCCACCATGTTGAGCACGCACTCATGCTTGCCACGTCGGCAGTCGTGCCGACGCTAGGCCACCTTAGCCGAATCCGCCCACGGTTTAGATGACCGTAGCCATCATAAAAGTAAAGAACGCCGTCACGTCGTAAGTGCCTATTGCTTATGTAAGTAAGCAACGGGACCGTTTGCGCATTGTGGCACGCCCGAGTGCGTGCTCCAAGTCAGGACGCGGCAGTTCCCCTCTTGATCGACATCCACCGGATCAACAAATACACCGCCGCGGCCCCAGCCACGACCAACGCCGCCCCCCCCGCCCATTTGTGCGCCATCTCCGCAGCTTCCTTCCATCGATCCCCAATCACGTATCCGACAGTAAGAAACGTGGACACCCACAGCAGCCCGCCCGGCCAAGCGTACGCCGCGAAGCTCCGGAATTCCAGCCCCGAAGTCCCCGCGACGATGGCGGTCAAGTGCCGCACTCCGGCAATGTAGTAGCCCACGAGCAGCGCCCAGTGGCCGATACGGTCAAACCAGCGATGCACCGTCTCCAGCCGCGCGTCGGTCAGGTGGATGTATTTGCCGTAGCGGTGCACGGCGCCCGCGCCCAAGAACCGCCCGATGCTATAGCTCAGCGTGATCCCGCACCAGCTCCCCGCCAGCGCCGAACCGAACGCTCCCACCGGATGCAGGACGCCCCGCCCGATCAGGTATCCGCAGAATACCAGCAGGGTTTCATCCGGCACGGGCAGCCCCACCACGCCCAGCATCAGCAGCAGAAAGATTGCGCCATATCCGTGCGCGGCGACCCAGGCAAAAACCCCGTCCATAGAGCCTACGATAGCGGTTCCCGCCAGCTGGCGGCTATAGGGAGGTGGCGCAGGGCCGTGCCCTGCGGCGTGTCACTTGGTGGTCGGGGCCGGCACGTTCCCGCCCACGGAGAAGAATTCCAGGAATTTGCCCTTCTTCTGACCGGCCGTCGCGGGCTTCACCGATTCCAGCAACTGGTCCCCGAATTCCGCGCATTGTTTGCCCAGCTCGGAGCTGGCGTCCAGGCATTTTCCGGCGGTCATGGCCCGGTTGACGGCCAGGTAATCGTTGGCGATGGTGCGGACCACCGGCACGCCCAGCACTTCCTCCACCTGTTCGCGGGTGAACAGCGGCTTCTTGCTGACCCGGTTCAGCACGACCGAGACGCGCTCGATCAGATCCAGCCCTCGCAGGTAAGCCATCTTTTCGCGAGCCAGATGCAGCGATGCGATTTCCGGCGTGCACACCAGCAGGATGCGCTTGGACTCCTGCATCAGCTCGATGGAATACCGCTCCAGGTTTCCGGACAGGTCGAAGCACAACACGTCGTAATTGCGGCGCATGAACTCGACCAGGTTGCGGATGTGCCCGGGGTCGATCCGCAGATTGGGATTCAGGCGCCCCGCGTGCAGCACATGCAGCTTGCCGACTTCATTGACGAACTGCGGCCACAGATCTTCGTCCACGCGCGTGGCGTACTCGAGGGCGTCGCTGACCGAATAGTCGTTGGTCAGCTTGAGCAGGAACCGCAACATGCCGCAGCTCAAATCGAAATCCGACAGCACCACCTGCTGATTGGGGCGGCGCGACAGGGCCGCGCTGACGTTCAGCGCCAGTGTGGTGGTGCCCACTCCCGGCTTGGACGGCAGAAACGAAAAAATCTCGCTGGTAGCCTTGCTGGCTACCGGCGCGCGCTCCAGCTGATCCTTGACCCCGCGCAAGGCTTCGATCAGTTGCCGGTGCTCAAACGGGTAGGCCACAAACTCGCGCACGCCCGCGCGCATGCTCTCCCGCAAAACCATCGGATCCATGGTGTGATGGATTCCGATCACCTGCACGCCCGTGTTGTGGGCTTCCAGCAGCCGGGCCACCTCGATGGCCTTTTCGACCGATTCAAAACTTAGAAAGGCGACTTGGGGACCATGCGCCCGGAGGGTCCGCAGCAGGTCGACTTCCCCGGGATAAGCAGGCAACGTGCGGCAAACGGTGACCTCTCCCAGGGCCAAGACCGCGCCTTCCAGATGCGCCCCCATCTCGCGATCGGGGCTGACTATAATGCACCGAAGCACGTTGCGTTTCCCTCCTCTATCAGCCTAATTGTGTTATCGGTTAACGGCAATCATTCCTCCGTCCCAGTACCGGGTGAAAAACGAACCTAGAACCGGAGCGGTCTTGCTTAGTACCGACCGGGTCTTCGCCTTAGCGTTAAATCTAAGTCCGACCCCAGTCCAATCCACGCCCAATCAAACGTTCGGCCCCAGGGAAGTCGCCACCGAAATAACCGAACTCGCCGCAGCCTGAATCACCCCGGCCCCTGCATTCTTGATCGAGGATCTTGGATCGCATACTTGGACGCGGCCCTATGGGCGATAGTTTCCTCGCTGCTGCTTGGTGTTGGGAGTCCTCGCAATCGAAGGGGTTAACCCGCCAAGAGGACACGCCGGGCGTATACTCAACTTTGATGGACTGGTTGACCCCAGAGCAGCGGTCCCGCAACATGTCCGCGATCCGTTCCCGCGGGAATAAGTCCACGGAGAAGGCGATCCGCTTCCGCATGATCCGCGCCGGTGTTTGCGGCTGGAAGCTCTGCACGGCCGGCCTGCCAGGGAAACCCGATTTCGTCTTTGAGGATGCCCGCCTGGCCGTGTTCCTCGACGGATGCTACTGGCACGGCTGCCCGAAATGCTACCGGGCTCCGACCTCCAACACGGGCTACTGGGCTGGAAAGTTCGCACGAAACAAGACGCGAGACAGGGAAGTAGGCAAGCTTCTCCGTGTGGAGGGCTGGCGCGTGGCCCGATTCTGGGAACATGAAATTGAGAGCAGCCCCGCCCGAGTAGTCGCGAAGATCAGGAGCCTTCTTGTCAGCCGGCCATCGATACGACTTTCCGCGACCGCAAGCACTTCATGATCTGTTCCGCCACGGCACAGGCTACTGGCGGAGGGAAGGCGTTTCCGACTTGGCGGTAGGCTGCTGTCTTTCCGCCTGCGAACTGCCAGTCATCGGGGAAGCCCTGAAGGCGGGCGACCATTCGGACGGTCAGCCGCGGCATACCAACAAAGTCTGGTCCGGGCGCTTCGTTCCAGATGCCGAGGCCGTCCACGCCGAGCGAGGCCCAGGCCTTGCGCGCCCTCGTTGGGCCAAGATCCGGACCACCGTGTTTCTGTGAACCGCCGACCACTGTTGGAGCGATCGCATCGGCTCTTTTTGCCCACTGTCTCGCACCCTTCCAGCCGTTTGCCGCCATGAGGTCTTCGAGCACCGTTCCCACTGTCGGCGGGAGTGCGAAGCCAGGCATCGGCCAAGAGAAGCCGTCTCGGAGATCCCGCCTTACTGCAACGAAAAGAACGCGAGGCCGGAGTTGCGGCACGCCAAAGTCCGTGGCGTTGTACATGCGCCAGTCGGGTGTGTAGCCTAGCCGCTCAAGCTGCTTCGCGACGCGGTTCCTGTAGTCGTCAAAGACAGCATCGAGGATACCTCGCACGTTCTCGATCATGACTGCCTTTGGCTGGCACTGCTCGATAAGGCGGATCGCCTCAGGAAACAAGTTGCGTTCGTCCAGCTTGCCGAGTTGCTTCCCTGCCACCGAGAACGGGGGACAGGGGAGGCCGCCCGCGACGAGATCCACGCCTTTGTAGGGCGCGCCATCGAACTCCCGCAGGTCCTGCTCAATCACATTCCACTGAGGGCGATTTGTCCGGAGCGTCTGGCAACAGTGCTTGTTGATTTCGACAAGGCCAGTATGGTCAAATCCGGCCCCCTCTAAGCCGAGCGCCTGCCCACCAGCTCCCGCGCAAAGTTCAAGACATTTCATGGTGCGTCTTATCGGCATCGCGCTTCGTTTGATTATATCGCCTTGGAACCCTTTGACTGCGAATTTGCGATTGGCGACAATCGGGTCCTGTGGCCAACCTGAACGAGATCTGCCTCAAGATCCTTGGGGTCATGAAGGAACACCCGGATGGTATCACTGAGGGCGAGATCCGCGAGATTCTCCAGATCCCGCCCGCCGACCAAGCGAACTTCGGCAGGCGCCGCCGCGAACTGCACGCCCTCTACCTGATCGAGAAGAAACGGGAGGGCGCGCGAACGCTATACGTCTACAAGGGTGAGCGCAAGAAGCCAAAAGATACGGAGCCGATCAACCTGCGACTCAGGGCTCAGGCGCTTCACGCCGCACGGGGTCGTTGCGGTCGATGTGGCCGGTCCATCGAGAAACACGGAATCGTGCTGGTGGTCGATCACAGGATCCCCCGCGAGTGGGGTGGCGAGACGGTGCCCGAAAACTTGGAGGCCATTTGCGAGGACTGCAACTCCGGCAAGAAGGCTTACTTCAAATCGGTTGACGCGGAATGGATGCGTGGCGTAATGGCACACAAGAGTGTCCACGTCCGGCTGGGCGAAACGCTGAAGGCGTTTAAGAGCGAGCCAGTGGACGCCGCCACATTGGAGTTCGTCGCCAACCAGGACGACTGGAAGAAGCGCGTTCGAGAGCTACGCTACCTCGGCTGGGAGATAGAGACCTTCAATCGCCGGATTTCGGATACCCGCGTTTCGTCCTTCTACAGGCTGGTGAAGCCGCGGCCTTGGCCGGCCGACCCGACGGGCGTCATCCGGCAGTACGAGCGCGACCGTGCCGAGCGAAACAGAGCCGAGGACGAGGAATAGACAGCACAGTGGTTACTGAAGCGGACTCATAATCTCCCTTGGGTAATCTAACTGAACGAACTGACTGTCCGAGCCCCAGGCGCCCGCGCCCAGTAATCCTGCAGAATCGCGAGCGTGTTGACTGACGTGGATCGCGATGCCAGAATGGAAGGCCAGCATTGTTCTTTCGCCTAGAAGTGAGGAGAGATTTATGCCCTCAGTGAATCGTTGGTGGATCGCAGTCGCGGGTGTCTGCATGCAGATGGCTCTGGGAGCCGGGTATGCCTGGAGCGTGTTTCGCATTCCGCTGGTCAAGGAATTCGGCTGGAGCATCTCCGAAGTCTCGCTCACGTTCACCATTAGCTGGTTATTCCTCGGTTTTTCGGCCGTTCTGGGCGGCCTGTGGCTGAATCGAAGCGGCCCCAGAATGGTGGGGATGGTGGCCGGTCTCCTGTGGGGCGGCGGAGTATTCCTGGCGAGTTTTTCCGCCCACAAGTTGTGGTGGCTGTATCTGACCTACGGTGTGATCGGCGGAACCGGACTCGGAATGGGTTACATCGTTCCGGTGGCCGTTCTGGTGAAGTGGTTTCCCGAGCGTCGCGGACTGATCACCGGTATCGCCGTAGGCGGTTTTGGAGCAGGATCGCTCATTGCAGCGCCCTTGGCCGGCCGCCTGATGCAAAGCGTCGGCCTGATGCCGACCTTCGCGTATCTCGGCATGGCCTATGGTGTCGTCGCGGTCTGCTCGGCCTGGTTCATGCGAAACCCGCCCGAGAGATGGAAGCCCGCCGGTTGGACTCCGACGGCCGCACAAGTGTCGCAGCGTTCGGATCGGGACTATAGCCTGGGCGAAGCGTTGCGAACCTGGCAATGGTGGGCCCTCTGCGCGCTGATGTCCATCAACACCATCGCCGGCATCTCGGTGGTGTCCCAAGCCGCGCCCATGTTTCAAGAGCTGGGCAAGGTCAGCGCCGTGACGGCCGCGAGCTTCGTGGGCATCGTCAGTCTCGGCAATGGATTGGGACGCGTGTTTTGGGCCTGGATTTCCGACATAACCACCCGGAAAGCGGCCTTCTTCGCAATGTATCTGGTTCAGGCAGTCCTGTTCTGGACGTTTCACAGCATCACGTCTCCCACCCTTCTCGTGGTCGTCATGTTCACGATACTGGTGTGTTACGGAGGCGGGTACGGAATCACGCCGGCCTTCGCTGCGGATTATTTTGGCGCTCGCCATGTGGGGCCGATTTTTGGGTTGATGTTGCTTCCGTGGGCGTTTCCCGCGGCTTTGGGTCCGCTGCTGTTCGCCTACCTGCGGCAGGCCACGGGTGGTTACAATGACGCCCTTTACTTGATCGCGGGAATGCTCACCGCGGCGCTGATCGTGCCTCTCTTGGTCTCCCCGCCGCGAGGCTCCAAAGTCGCCGAGGCCTTGCCGCTCGCTACCGGAGTGCCTTTCGAAGCCGTGCCTGGAATTGACGGCAAGGCCTAATCCATTGGTGCCGGAAGCTGCTCTGCTTCGGATAGTGCCGCCGCCACACCCGCTCGAGAAATCTTCGTACGCGGCCGGACTTGGGCTGATCCGGCCTGGCTCTCTCACGCGACCGCCGCGGTAACGGCTAGCGTTTTTCTTCCAGGCCCCTTGCGCTGAGCCTGTTGGTACGCGGCTTCAAAATGCGCGTGCATCGGCGCGCAGGCCGGGTGCGGATAGAGTTGCACGAATAATTGGCCGACAGCTTTGCCGCGCAGGCCGGTGCACAGCCGTGCCGTCTGCCCGGCGACCACTTCAGTGCACTCATTGCAACTCAAGCCGACTTCCCGGCAGAGATGAGGATAGTTGTTCGCTGACATGGGGAGGTGAGTCTTAGTATCACCGCATATTCCTCTCAAACCAAGGGTTATGAGGTGGGTTGGTCCGTGCTCCTTTGCGGGTATGCCCCACCCCCCGCGGCGGCTGAGCCGAAGTTGCCTCCGGCGGCCCTGGGAAGTGTTACTACCGTATTGACTTTGAAGGGTCTTTAGGCGTAGCATCCTTGCCAGGAGAACCATATATGCCGTGCCAAGAGTGGTTCGACCTGGTGGATCAGTATCGCACCGCGGTGCATACCTACGGCGACGCGGTGGACCGGTTCCGCAGCGAATCCCATGCGGATCTGGAAGGCGCCTGGCGGCAGGCCGAGCACGCTCGCCGGAGCGCGGACCGGGCCCGCGGCGCCCTGCTGCTGCACGAGCGGACCCACACCTGTTTTGCCGCCCGGGCCGCCGCCGCAAGGGCGATGTCCGATGCCGGGACCGATGATATGATTCTGGGGGATCAAGGGCAGTCCGGGGGTTGACCTAACACTGTTCACCTGACGAAAAGGCATGAGCTTTTCCGGAGCGGACTTGGGAGTGCCTGACTGACGGGCAGTTCGACGTGTCGCCGATACACCAGGCACGCGGATTTGTCACAGTTGCCAAAGGTATTAACCAATTTGTTCTGCGCGATTTTTCGAACAGGGTCGCCCGAAATGGTATGGCCACCCCGCAAGCCCACTCTCTGGCTAGTTCGATGAGCCGATCGCTTTTCGCGAGTGCCGCCACGATTGGATTGGCCATCAAGTGCGTGTACTCGGTCTGGAACGACAACCGGACCTTGCATTCTGCCTTCGAGTCCGGGGAACTGGCGGTGACGATCGCGGGGTATCACCCCGGGGTTTCCGCGGTCAAGTGAGACCCCGGCTGACGCGGCGGGACGGCCAGTGGCGCGGCCTTTATTTCGGGCCTCCATTGGGCCCCAATCGGGGTTGACTTGGGCCACCGACAGCGATAGCATCCTCAAGTAGTTCGGATTGCTTCCCGAACGAGTCGAGTGGGGTAGTGGGTGGGTCAATGAGGAGGGGTTGCATGAATATAGTCAGGCGTTTTGCCTTGGTGTGCGCGGCCGCCGCGATCTGTGGTTCCGCTGTCTGGGCGCAGTCGACGGCGCAGATTCATGGAACGGTGCGGGATGCCTCGGGAGGAGCCGTACCGGGCGCTGAAGTCAAAGCCACGCAGACCGCCACCGGCATCGCGCGAACCGTCACCAGCTCCACCGATGGCAGCTACGTCTTCACCGATCTGGCGATAGGCCCCTACCAGATTGAGGTCTCCAAAGAAGGCTTCAGCCGCTACGTGCAGACCGGCATCACGCTCGAAGTGGCCGCGAATCCCACGGTCGACGTTCCGTTGAAGGTCGGCGCGGTGACCGAGCAAGTGCAGGTGGAAGCCAACGCCGCCATGGTCGAGACGCAGAACTCCGGCGTGGCGCAGATCATGGAGAACCAGCGCATTCTGGATCTGCCGCTCAACGGGCGCAATCCGGCGGATTTGATCCAGCTTTCGGGCGCCGCCGTTGCGCCGGGCGCGGCCTTCAATGCGTCCAGCCGCAGCATGCAAGGCGTGCTGGGCGGCGAAGGATACTCGGTGGCCGGCGGGCAGACTTCGGGTATCGCGTACTTGCTCGATGGCGCGCTGCACACCAATCCGTTCGACAATTTGAATCTGCCGCTGCCGTTTCCGGACGCGCTGCAGGAGTTCAAGCTCGAGACCAGCGCGCTGACTGCGCAAAATGGAATCCACGGCGGCGCGACCGTGAGCGCGGTGACCAAGTCGGGAACTAACGAATTTCACGGTGATTTGTTCGAATTCATCCGGAACAACGTGTTTAACGCAACCAATCCCGCGCCCAGCACGGCTAAAGGCTCGGACGGCAAGCGGCTGACGGACGGCCTGAAGCGCAATCAGTTCGGTGGGACCGTCGGCGGGCCGATCATGAAGAATAAACTGTTCTTCTTCGGCGGCTACCAGGAGACGCTGACGCGCCAGCAACCGGCTTCGGCCTTTGGCTTTGAACCGACGGCGCAGATGCTGAGCGGCGACTGGACCACCTTCGCGTCCACGCAGTGCCAGGTGCGGCCGCTCACTCTGAGCGCTCCGTTCGTGGGCAACAAGATTACGCCCGCGCTGTACAATCCGTCGTCGGTGAAGATTTTGAGTTATCTTCCCTCCACCAGCAACCCTTGCGGCCAGGTGAGCTACATTTCGCCCATCCATCAAAACGAATGGCAGTTGGTGGGCCGCGTGGACTACCAGCTCAGCGCGAAGAACACGCTATTCGGCCGCTATATCGCGACCAAGCTGGTGCAGGAGCCGCCCTATGAGTTGTTGACCAACGTGCTGAACACCACCACCGGCGGCCGGGACAACCTGGCGCAGACCATTACCCTGGGCGACACCTATCTGATCAGCCCCACCACGATCAACTCGGCCCGCATCGCTGTAAATCGCACGGCCATTCACCGCACCAATGCGCCGTTTTTCGGGCCCAACGACGTGGGCGTCAACGTCTTCGACTATGTGCCGAAAGACTTCATCATGTCGATCACCAGCGGGTTCAGCATCGGCAGCGGCATCGAAATCGAGTCCCGGTACCACACCACGACCTACCAGATTGGGGACGACCTCAGCATGGTAAAAGGAGCGCACCAGCTTTCCTTCGGCGGCAGCGGGTCGATGTGGAACTCGGCCTCCTACGCCAACGTGCGTTCCTCGCCCAACTTTTCGTTCGATGGTTCGCAGACCGGCACCGGACTGGGCGATTTCATGCTCGGCAAGCTGGCGCTGTTAGACCAAGCGACTCCCAACACCGTATTCGCCCGTCAGTGGTACATGGGGCTGTACGCGCAAGACACCTGGCATGCGGCCAAACGGCTGACCGTGAATATCGGGCTGCGTTGGGAACCGTGGTTTCCGGCGATCCTGACCAACGGCGCCATTTATAATTTCAGCCTGCAGCGGTTTCAACAGGGCATCGTGAGCCAGACTTATCCGAACGGCCCTCCCGGAATGTATTTCCCGGGCGATCCCGGCTTTCCGGGCAAGTCGGGTCAGTATATGAAGTGGAAAGATGTTGAGCCGCGCGTCGGGCTGGCCTGGGACCCGAAGGGCGACGGAAAAACGTCGATTCGCGCCTCCTACGGCTTGTTCTACGATTTCGCCAATGGGCAATTCTGGTTTAATACAACGGTCGCGCCGCCCTTCGGCGACGAAATCAAGCTGAATTTCCCCGCGGGTGGTTTCAGCAATCCGTGGCAAGGCCAGCCGGGAGGGAATCCTTATCCGATTTTTTCGAATAATGTTTTTACTCCCTATGCGCCGTATATTACTTTAAGCAGTTACAATATGCCGACGACGGAATTGCATTCCTGGAATTTGAGCGTCCAAAGGCAGCTGGCGCCCGACTGGCTTTTGTCCGTGAGTTATGTCGGCAATGAGACCGAGCACTTGTGGGCTTCCACACAGGCCAATCAGCCGGTATTTTTGGGTTTGAACCCGTGCACGATCAACGGCACGCCTTATTCGACCTGCTCCACGACGGCCAACTACAATCAGCGCCGCCTGTTGAGCCTGCTCAACCCCACCGCGGCGGCGGACCTGGGATATGTGGACTTCTTCGATCCGGGCGGCACGCAGAGTTACAACGGCTTGTTGCTGTCGGTGCAGCATCGATTCAACCGCGGGTTGAGCGTGAATGCGAATTACACCTGGTCGCACTGCATCGGCGATTATAGCCAGGAGTTCACGACACCCAATCCCGGGACGGGTTATCAAGTGCCCAACAACCGCAGATACGATCGCGGCAATTGCGTGTTCGATCGTCGCGGAAACTTCAATTTGTCGGCGGCGTATGAACTGCCGCGCATGGAGAACCGCATCGCCCGCGCCGCGATCACGGGCTGGAGGGTGTCGCCGATCTTCCGGTACATCACCGGTGCGCCCCTGACGATCACCACCGGCGTGGACCGCGCGCTCAATGACAACACGGCCACGCAAAGGGCCAACCAAGTGCTGCCCAGTGTGTATGCCGGAGGGTTTCTCAATTACCTGAACCCGGCGGCCTTCGCCGAGCCGGCGCTGGGAACGCTGGGGAATATGGGAACGTACAGTGTCTTCGGTCCGGGCCAATTGGAAATCGATACGGCCTTGTCGCGAATCTTCCCGATCCGCGAACGGATGAAGCTGGAGATTCGTGCGGAGGCGTTTAACCTCCCCAATTTCTTCGTCCGGGGGAATCCCGGTACCAGCGTCAGCAGCACCGCTACCTTCGGCCAGATCACATCAGCGGTGAACCCGAGGGTGTTGCAGTTCGCGGCGAAGATTACGTTCTAAAGATTATGTCGAAAACTGTTTTGCTGTTGTTGGCCGCGGCCGTTCTGGCGGCTCTGGGGCGAGCGCAGCCGAAAGGCCCGCCCGCGCCGCCGCTGATGAGCTGCGGCGCGCACGGCGCCATCGAAATCCTATGCGGTACGCGCTCGCCGGAGGATTTGGAGTTGACTCCGGATGGCAAATACCTCATCGTTCCGCAATTCGTAAACGTGCGCCCCGGCGCGTCCACTCCGCCCGGCGAGGGGCTGACCTTGTTTGATCTTGCCGCGAAGAGCTACAGCAAGATCTCGGTCAGCGCGGAGCAGCGTAAAGACTGGGGCGATCCGGCGTGTCCCGGCCCGATTGGAGACGCGCTGGTGCCGCATGGCATCTCGCTGTTGAAACGCTCCGGAGGTGCGATTCAGCTCTTCGTCGTGAATCATGGCGGACGCCAGTCGATCGAAATGTTCGAGCTGAAGCCCGCGGGCGGAAGTTGGAGTTTGGTCTGGCACGGTTGCGTCGTGACAATGCAGGAGTTCAACGATGTCGCCGCGCTGCCCGATGGCGGATTCATCGCCACTCATCCGACGGCGCTCCGCGTGCCGGGCGATACCAGCGACTTGTTCGCGGGAAAACCCAGCGGCTGGGTTGCGCGGTGGTCGGCGACGAAAGGCGAAGAGGAGCTGCCGGGCACTCGCGCGGGCTATCCCAATGGCGTGCTGGTGAGCGCCGACGGCCGCTTCATGTACTTCAACGCGTGGACCGCCAAGGAAGTCCACAAGTACGATCTCAAGCAGGCGAAGGAAACCGGCATGGTCAAGCTCGACTTCATGCCGGATAATATTACCTGGACCGGCAATCGTCAGATGCTCGCGGCCGGTGTAAAAGGCGCTCGCGGAGAGTGCCCGCCCAACAGTGGGACGCCCTGCGGTCAGACCTTCGGCGTGGCGGAAATCGATCCGGCTAAAATGACCGGTAAAACGGTTTTCGATTCGGAAGGCAAGGGCGCGTTGATTTCCGGAGTATCGGTCGCGCTGCAAGTGGGCAACGACATGTACATCGGCGCGTTCCAGGGGGATCGGCTGGTCAAGACAGGTTTCAAGAAGTAAGGATCACAAATCATGCGGCGGCTCATTCGGCGTTGGGCGGTGAGTGTTTCGTTATTGGCGGCTCAGGCCGCGCTTGCGCAGGTAGATTTCTCCGGCGAATGGGCGCCGCGATTCCATGAGGATCAGCCCGAGCGCGTTCCGGGGCCTGAACTTGGCGACTACCTCGGGTTGCCGATCAACGAGGCGGCTCGCATGCGGGCCAATACTTGGTCCGCGTCGATGATGACGCTTCCGGAATGGCAGTGCCGTCCGCACTCGGCCGACTACATCTGGCGCGGCCCCTCGCCGGTACGCATCTCGCAAGAGGTCAACCCACTCACGCGCCAGGTCACGGCGATTCATGCGGAATGGCTGCGCTCCATCGACCGGCCGATTTATCTGGATGGGCGCCCGCATCCTCCCGATTACGCCGCGCACACCTGGGCTGGGTTTTCGACCGCCAAGTGGGAAGGCGACATGCTAACCATTTACACGACGCATCTGAAGGAGGGCTACATCCGGCGCAACGGCATGGCGCGCAGCGATAAAGCTACGCTGGTCGAACACTGGATGCGGCATGGCGAGTTTCTCACGGTGGTCACCATCGTCACCGACCCGGTGTATCTGACCGAGCCGTTCATCCGGAGCACGGACTATCAACTGGATCTGCACCAGCAGATCCCGCCGTATCCTTGCGAGATGGTGCAGGAAGTCGAGCGGCCCAAGGGTGACGTGCCGCACATTTTGCCGGGGGAGAATACGTTCTTGAACGAGTTTCCAGCGAAACACGGATTGCCGGCCGCAGCCGCGATGGGCGGGGCTGAAACGATGTATCCCGAATACCGCAAGAAGCTCAAGACCATGCCTAAAGCTTCCCCCGAGGCGGCGAAGCAATGAAGCTCCGCTCCTTCACAATCGCGGCTCGGTGCGGGTTGGTTGTGGTCGCCGCCGCGACCGCTTTCGCGCAATCGGGGAACGACGAGGTCCACGCCCTGCAGGTCCGCCCTAACGTCTACATGCTGGTGGGAGCGGGCGGCAACATCACGGCGCTGGTGGGCGCCGACGGAGTGTTGCTGGTTGACACCGGATTGGCCCGCAATGCCGACAAGGTACTGGCGGCGATCCGCAAGCTCTCCGACAAGCCCGTGATGTACATCGTCAACACGCATTTCCATGCGGATCACACCGGCGGCAACGAGAAAATCGGTGCTACCGGGAGCTTCCCGACCGGAGGCAATGTCGCCGGCGATCTGGCGGATGTGGGCAAGGGCGCGGAGATCTTCGCCCATGAGAATGTCCTCAATCGCATGAGCGCCGCGAAATCGGGCGTGCCGGTTGCCGCCCAGCCCACGGAAACCTATCACACCGAGGATCTGCGGCTCAGCCCTACCTTTCACTTCGGCGAAGCGGTGCAGTTGATTCACATCCCTTCGGCGCACACAGACGGCGACAGCCTGGTGTACTTCCGCCGCGCCGATGTGATCGCCACGGGCGACATTTTCACGCCCGACGGATACCCGTTCATCGACCTCGAAAGCGGCGGGAATGTGAACGGCGTCATCGCCGGGTTGAACAAGATTCTGGATATCGCTTTCCCCGATTTTCGTCTAGAAGGCGGAACGATGATCGTTCCCGGCCATGGGCGGCTGTGCGATATCGCCGACGTGGCTTATTACCGCGACATGGTGACCATCGTGCGCGATCGCGTTCAGGATCAGATCAAGAAGGGCAAAACGCTAGAGCAGATCAAGGCGGCGAAGCTGACGCTGGACTACGATCCGCGCTACGGGACCGTGCCTGGTTCGACCGACCGGTTCATCGAAGCGATTTATAAGAGCCTCACGCAAAAGAAATGACCGGACAATCAATCATCCGCTGCGCCTCTGTTTTGTGCCTGCTGCTCCCGGTGTCGCTTCTCGCGCAGGGGCGCGGGGGCGGGCGGGCCGGACAGCCGGCGTCGCCCAAAGCTGCCGCGCCCGTTGACCTCACCGGTTACTGGGTGTCGATCGTCACCGAAGACTGGCGTTTTCGCATGGTGACTCCCAAGAAGGGCGATTACCCCAGCATCCCGCTCAACGCGGAAGGCCGGAAAGTCGCCGACGCATGGGACCCCGCCAAGGACGCCGCCTCCGGGAACGCTTGCAAATCCTATGGCGCGGCCAACCTGCTGCGCAATCCGGGGCGGCTGCATATCACTTGGGAGAACGACGACACCTTGCGCATCGATACGGACGCCGGCACGCAGACGCGGCTGCTGCATTTTGGCGCGGTGTCATCTTCCACGGGGGTGCAAACTGGCGAGCCGCAGTGGCAAGGCGTATCGGTGGCCCAATGGGAACTGCCCGGACCCGGAGGCCGGCGCGCAGCCGCGGTTTCCGGAGGCGACCTGAAATCGATCACCACCCACATGCGTCCCGGATACCTGCAGAAAAACGGCGTACCGTACAGCGGCAACGCCGTGCTGACCGAGTACTTCCATCGCACGGTCGAAGACAACGGCGATTCCTGGTTGATCGTGACTACGATCGTCGAGGACCCGCAGTATCTGACCACGCCGTTCCTCCGCAGCACGCACTTCAAGAAGGAAGCGGACGGATCGAAGTGGGATCCGTCGCCGTGCGAAGCGCAGTAGCCCTCAGAAACCTAATGTGTCTCCGATTTGCGACCCCCGCGGCCAAGTGGATGCCCCACGATCGGAGCTACGGCCATTTCTCTCTCAGTAAAATTCGGCTCCCTAAAGTATTGGCTTGGGGCGCGACCAATATACATGATTCTTTAGCTTGAGGAGCCGCCCAAGTCCGTCGAGATCCGGGAAAAGTGTAAAAGGGTGAACGTTCCGTTCATAAAGATGAGCCCATATCTCCTCGCGCAGCGTCCAAGGGAAGACCAGCTTCCGGACCCACGGTTTGGATAATGACGATGTGCTGTTCATCATCTTCTTCAAAGACTCAGCGAATGTGACCTTATGATTGCAATTGATTAGGAAGGTGCCCTGCTGAAACGCCATGCGTGAGTTGGACGACCTCGGCGGCAGTTCCGCGATCAACCCCTCGTCTTTGTAGGCATCGTAGTTGAATGCATGCAAGGCTACCGCATCGAACTGATGCGTGCTGGATAGGTCCAAACTTTCCCAGGCCGAGTCCGGTATGATGCGGGCGATCTGTTCTTTCATTTTGTCGAATAGAATCGAGGCGTTCAGCGCCCAAACCGAGGAATTCTGGTCCTTATCGTCATCCCTCCTTTTTTCCTCGTCGCAAGCGAAGAATAGGGCAACATAGCATGAGTCCGTCCAGTCCAGAAGTCGCGTAGGGGCACCGTGGTGCCTCATGAGTGCGAACCACGACGGGTTGTCGCTGAAGTCAGGGACTCTGTCAGACAGCGACGCGGCGAGCCTCTTAAAATCCCATAGCAAGTGGCTCTCACTGTCACTTGTAGAAACGTTAGGGAGTCGGCGCTCTATCGTTGGCTCCAGTTCCCAGCTTGCCCGCGGCTGGCCGCGGTAGATCCAGCGATGGCCAGCCTTCTGTGCCTCGATGATCAGTTCTCCCAATCCGTTGATCAAGTCCTGCAATGAGTCAAAGCGTTGCTCGTCCGGCCAAGTCACAGTCCTTGATTCTAACCGTTGTTCGCGGGCGATGGTTTCCCCCACTCCGCTTGGCCTCTAATGTCAACCCGCAAAATTGACCGATCACACTTCGAACACATCGTTCAGCCTCCTGGAACCCACACGCTAAGATGGGAGTGTGCCCAAGGTGACCTTCGTCAACACCGGCCAGACCGTGGAGTTCGAATCCGGGAAGCTCCCCTACCACGAACACGGCAAGCCGGAATCGATTCTGGACATCGCACTGAATTCTCACATTCAGCTCGATCATGCCTGCGGCGGAGTTTGCGCCTGCACCACTTGCCACGTCATTGTGAAGGCCGGCGACGACAACCTTTCGGATCAGGATGACGATGAGATCGACCGCTTGGACATGGCTCCCGGCCTCACGCTGCATTCGAGGCTCGGATGCCAGGCCGTGGTCACTGGCGACGTGACCGTCGAAATTCCTTCTTGGAACCGCAACTATGTGAGCGAAGGCGGCGGGTCCATCAATCTGGGCGATGCCATTCCGCCGCCCCGAACTCCGTAGCGGGCGCTCGCGAACGCCTACGGGACCACGTCCGGCAGCTTGGTTGGGTCCGAACTATTCAGGCAAGACGGATGGCCGAACCCGCTCTTGCTGATCCCCGTGCCCCCGTTGGGATTCGCCGTGACGTCGTAGATGATGTTGTCGGGGTGGGTGGGATCGGAAGCGAACAGCGCCGCGGGACCCGCGACGGAGGTAAAGACGCCGCCCCCGCCCACGGCCATGTGGTCGAATCCGAGATTGTGCCGGAGACGCCAGGCGACGTTATGATCCGTGCACGACGTGTCGCCGCTGACGCCCACGCCTCCCATGATCACGTGCGCCACGCCGTACATGGCCAGTCCGCCGCCGAACACGTTCACGCCGCCGATCTTTTTCCCGACCAGCGGATCGTTGGGCGTGCCGAAGCGCCCCGCCGGGCCGATGTAGGCTTCATCCTCGACCACCGGATTGCTGAGCTGCAAACCGAACAGGCTTCCGCCGGGCTGCACGGCTGAATACAGGTTGGCGGTGGATAGCGCCAATCCGCCGCTTTGGCCCGCGGTGATGTTGAGCGAAGACGGGTCCAGGCTAAACGCATTGGCGGTGTTGGCCTTCTGCGCGGAAATCACGCGGCTGCCGGGCCATTGCGCTCCGCGATTGTTTCCGGTGAACGTAATGGCGCACACGTTGCCGTCCCGGTCCACGACCGTGGCCCACATGTTATTGTGCAGGCCGCTGGTCTCGGCCTGGACGGCGGCTACCAGGGCGGCATGCAAGGTGGGATTGTCGGGCATGCCGGTGCAGACCCCCGAGTCGTCGTCGGCCCGCAGGTTGGCAGCTACAGCTCCCGCCAGAATCAAGGTAAAGGCAATGGTTTTTCCGCGAAATCGTGTCACTTACGTTTCCTCCTTGTCTGGAATGTTTTGGAAATTCCAGACGATGGGGGGATGTTAGTGACCCGTCCACTGTTTCAGAAATTTGTCCGCAAGATCCTGCGGTTCGGCGACGGTCACGCGCACGTCGCGGACTTGTTGCGTGACCGTGATGCCGTCGTAGACGCGCAACAGGTCGGGTTGATCGGAAGGCGTCGACAAACGCCCGAAGCCTACAAACGCTTTCAACGCGTCGTGCGCGGTGCGCGCGTCCGCTTCGGTGGCGTATACGCCATGGAGTTGAGTGCTGATGCCGGCGCGCAGGTCGATGTACCCCGACAGCCCTTGCAGCGACGCCGCCAACCGGTTGAGATTGGCGAAGTTTCCTTGGAGCGGCGGGAGCTCTCGGAGCACCTTCGTCACGCTGCCGGTGTAAACCGCCCAGATCTGCGCTTCCGGGGGAATGTCCTTCAGGCGTTCGGCGATAGCGGGCGGAGCGCCGTGCGCGTTGGGGCGGGCGTCGATCAACGCACGCAGCGAAGGCGCGCCGGCCACCGCCGCCGTGGTGTCGTTGAGAAACACAACGGCCAGTCGCTCGGTACCGATTAGGTCGAACCCCTTATAGGGCATACGGACCGCGCCGTCGCGCTCGAGTTTGGCTTCCATCTGGTCGCCGAAGCGTCCGCGGCCCAACAGCACTTGGTGCTCGCCATCGGAAAGGAACAGCAGCTCCCAGAGATTCTTGCGCGGGTCCATGCCGGTCTGGCGCGCGAAGTCATCCACTAGCCCCAGGTTCAGCTCGGCAAAATGTTTCTGATACGTGGGCGTCTGCAGGATGGTTTCGACGCGCGCGCCTATGGCCAGCACGGTGTCGGGCGGCATCAAAGTGATCAGCGCGGGATCGATCTTGGGTCCTATGGGAGCCGGGCGCGAACAGGCCGATAGCAGGGCAATCAACACGAAGGTTAGAGTGTGGGGCAGGATGGTATCCTGCGCGGCGGTTGCCAACCGCCGCCTCCCGGGCGCGCACCGGACCACAGGCCGATTTACAATCGGCCGCAGCTTAACAAGCTGCCCCACAAGCATCAAAAATCCCTCCGCGAAAAGATCGCCAGCGCGCCCGCCAGCATCACCGCACCGAATAGTGCCGAACTCCACAGCGGCATCCATTCTATACTGCCGCCCGCGCCGCGAACCGTCTTGAGTGTCAAGTTTCCGATGTCGTAAACTTTCGGGAACACATAATACAGCCCTCGCCAGATGTTGCGCGAGGTCTCCGACGACAGCAGCCTTTCCGCCACAGCGGTCTGCGCCAGGATTGGGCTGAGAATCATCAATCCCATTGTGATCATCGTCGACAGAGCCGTGCTTTCGACCAGAACGCCCAGGATCACAACGACCGTGAGCAGCACGGTAAATGTGAACACCGTGGTCGCGATGACGGCCAGGAAGCGCGGGGCCCAAATGCCGGTCTTGTTACCGAAGATGATCCACACTCCCAGGACCAGATACGCGATGTTGCCCGCCACCACCAGCACGTTGCCGAGGAAGCGGCCCAGGAGAATGTGCGTGCGCGACACAGGCTTCGAAAGAATGAGTTCGATGCGGCCCGGCTCCAGCACGCGCGGGATCAAGCCGGCCGACGCGAATACGGCTAGCGCCATCCCCCAGGTATACAGGAAGGCCGCGATGCCGCCATAGACGCTCTGGACCAGACGTTCGACGTCCTGTGTCCGCCCGCCCTGGCCGAACAGAGAAATCGCCGCCATCCCGCCCTCTACGATATCGATGCGCATCAGAAACAGAAAGAACAGAATCATGAGCGTCGACAGCGCGAACAGGCCGATGAAAATCCAGCGGGCCAGGGCTTCGCGGAATGTGTCGATCACCAGAGCTAGCGTGATTCTCATGGTTGCACCGCTTTGACGAACACTTCTTCGAGAGTGCTGGTGGTGGGGATCACGGACTCCACCGGGCAGTGCGCGGCGCGCAGCTTATCGAGCGCGTCGTTCATGGCTTCGCGCGCGACGAATTGAAATTCCGCTTCGTCTTCGTGCACGGCGAAGGCCGATGCCGTCGCGCCCAATTCGGTCACCAGCGGCTCGGGTATATCGATGGCGGTGACGCGATAGCCCTTACCGGCCGTCAGATCCTTCACGCGTCCAGTTAGAGCGACTTGGCCTTTATGCAGGATCGCTACTTCATCGCAGGTCGCTTCGACTTCCACCAGTTGATGCGAGTTCAAGAAGATCGTGACGCCTTGTTGCTCCAGACGGTTGAGGATCTCGCGGATGTGCACGCGGCCGACTGGGTCCACGCCATCGGTGGGCTCGTCCAGAATCAGGAGGGCGGGGGAGTGGAGGAGCGCTTGCGCCAGTCCCAGGCGCTGCAGCATGCCCTTGGAATATTTGCCCACGCGGACGCGCGCCCAGCGTTGTTCCAGACCCACCAGCTCCATCAATTCCGGAATGCGCCGGCTCAAGGCGGCGTTGTCCATCCCCGAGAGTGCGCCGTAGAATTCGAGCATCCCCGTGCCGGTGAAATACGTCGGGAAGCGATGATTCTCCGGCAGGTAGCCGATGGGGCGCCGCGAAGGAGGATCGGAGGCATCGCGGCCGAAGAAGCGCGCGCGGCCTGCGGTCGGATGCACGGCGGAGAGCAGCATCTTCACGAAGGTGGTTTTGCCCGCGCCGTTGGGGCCGAGCAATCCGAAGGTGGTGCCGCGCCGCACGGCCAAGGACACGCCGTCCACGGCGCGCACGGTGACGCCGGTCCAGCGGGAACGGAACACTTTGGTCAGTCCTTCGGCTTCGATTGCAAATTCGGGGGCGAAAACAGGGTTGGCGGCGTCCACTCGATCTATTTCCCGGCCACCGCTTCGACGCCGCGCATCACGCGTAGGAAATTGCCACCGTAAATTTTGCGGATGTCTTCTGCCGTGTAGCCCTTCTCCAGTAAGGCGCGCGTTAGATTGGGGAACTTGGAGACGTCGTCGAGTCCCGCCGGAGTGCAATCCACGCCGTCGAAGTCGCCGCCGATGCCGAGCGCGTCGATGCCTGCGATCTTGCGGATGTGATCGATGTGCTCGACTACGTCGGCCAGCGTGGCTCGCGTCTGGCCCATTTCGATGCGCAGCTTTCCGGTGAGGATGTCCAGGTCGGGCTCGCTGATTTTCTTGCCCGCTGTTTCGCGTTGCACACGAGCGGTCAATGCGGGCCCGTCCTTGGCTTGCGCGTCGCGATATTTCTGAGAAATAAAGCCGCAGTTGAAGTTCACTTGGACCACTCCGCCCTTCTTGGCTAAAGCTACGATCATTTCGTCGGTCATGTTCCGTGGAGCGTCGGCAATCGTGCGGCAGGACGAATGCGAGGCGAAGATGGGGGCTCTGCTCGCTTCGAGCGCGTCCCAAAACGTTTTGTCGGCCACGTGCGAGATGTCCACCATCATGCCCAGGCGGTTCATTTCGCGGACGACTTCTTTACCGAACGGTGTGAGGCCGTTGTGATGCTGCACCTTCGCGTTGGTGATGTCACCGGAGGAGTCGGCCCAATTGTTGGTGTTGCTGTGGGTCAAGGTCATGTAGCGGATGCCGAGGGCGTAGTAGTCGCGCAGCAGGCGCAGGCTGTCCTCTATGGCGTGGCCGCCTTCGATGCCCATCAGCGCTGCGATTTTACCGCGGCGGTGAGCATCTTCGATGTCCTTGGCCGTGGTGGCGAACTGAAAATCGTTGGGGTATTTGTCGATGATGTCGTGCCGCACTGTGTCGATCATCTGCAGCGTACGATTCGCCGAATGGTTTCCGTTGACGTAGCCGGCGGCAACGTAGACGGCGAAGAACTGGGCTCCGACTCCACCTTCTTTCAGGCGCGCTATGTCGGTGTGGCCGGTGCCGGAGTGCGAGCCGATATCGAAGCCTTCGACGGTGCGGGAAGGCACGTCGTTGTGGGTGTCGATCAACAGAGCCGACCGGTGCACGCGCTGGACTTCGGCGTCGGTTACCGTGCGCGTCTGCGCGGCGGCGGGCAAGATCGCCCAGGCCGCGACCGCCAGCGCGATGTGCGGAGACCTCATGCTCAATACTGTAGCAACGATTGGTGGGCGGACTGTGCGGCGGCTTGCTGGTCGATCATCGGTTTTGGCAGCGCATGGCGCTGCCCCACTCACACTGCGAGTGAGGCGCAGCAAAACCTAAAAGTTCAAAGAACAATAAAGTCGGGAGCTCCCGTGCCGAGGTTTTACCTTCACCGGCAGAAGGACTGGTTTAGCGTCGAGCTATCGACGGCCATCCTGCTTAAACGTTGCACGCGGAGCCATGGATGCGTGCGCGGTGGAATCGGCCCTCAGATGGCGAGCACCGATCTCCTCGGCTTAAACATACACCGGGGCGCTGCGAGTGCGCCGGTCCGCTCGCGGCAAATGGTAGCAGGGGAAGGGAATCGAGTTGTGGGTTCGGTGTGAATGCCCCACGGCCTTCGGCCACAACGGGGCATGAAAAAGATTCGAGCGATTTTTGCGGAAGGCTGCTTTTTGGCCATGAATGAACGTGAATCAACATGAATGGATGGGACGAAGGACGAAACGCTTAAACTGTGCTGGTGTTTTTCGAAGGAACAACAACGCGGCGGCGTCCGCTCTTTGGTAAGCTCCTACTACGGACATGGGCCAATCCGACTTTGCCGGACGCCGGGGCGTGTTTCGCAAGCTGCATGAGAGCGGGTGCTTCGTCATTCCGAATCCTTGGGATATCGGGACGGCACGATACCTGCGCCATCTCGGCTTTGCGGCGCTGGCAACGACCAGCTCGGGCTTCGCGTTCTCGCGCGGGTTGCCGGACACGGACTGGGCCGTGCCCCGGGATGCCGTGCTGCGACACATCGCGGAGATCGTGGCCGCGGTGGAGCTGCCCGTCAATGCAGATTTTGAATCGGGTTACGCACACGAGCCCGAGGCCCTTGCCGAAAACGTGAGGCTCTGCGTCGAGACTGGCGTAGCGGGCCTGTCGATTGAGGACGCGACGGGGAACCGCAGCCAGCCGCTGTACGATTTACCGCTGGCGATCGAGCGCATCCGCGCTGCCCGGACGGCGATTGACCAGTCGGGTACGGGCGTGCTTCTCACCGCGCGCGCCGAGTGCTACCTGGTCGGAGTTCCCGACCCGCTCCGGGAATCGATCCGCCGCCTGGAGGCTTATGCGGAAGCCGGCGCGGACGTGCTCTACGCGCCGGGGCCTCGCGAGCGCGAAGACATTAAAACCCTTGTGGCTGCGCTCAAACCCAAGCCGGTGAACATCCTGATGAGCTCGAACGCCGGCCTGGAGGTTTCGCATCTCGCGGAGTTGGGCGTACGACGCATCAGCGTGGGCTCGGCGCTCGCGCGTGCGGCGTGGACCGGCTTCATCGACGCCGCAAAAGTCATCGCGGAAGAGGGCCGCTTCACGGGCTTTGAGGGCTCGATTTCTTTCGCAGAACTCAATGAGTTCTTTCGCGAGGACCGGAAGAAGTAGCTGTCGCGATCGGCGGACCGGTTAGGCGCCAGTGACGCGCGTGCACTTACGAGAACCCGCTTTATGACCAATCGACCAGCCGAATAGTGGAAGAAGGCCCCGTCCTCCCCGCACGCCGAATGGGAATATCGCGCAAGAAACAAGAACGCAATCCGGGTGTATAATGCCACTGACGCCCGGTTCAGAATGTAAATTGCTGTTCACGCCACGAAAGCATAAGCTTGCCGAATGAGCGCTCTTACCATCGCCTTCGATACCATTATCGTTGGAGCGTTAGCTCTTTCCTGGGTAGCCCTCGTCATCCACCTATTTTTTTCCCGCGACAAGAGCGGCATCGAACACCTTCTCGATTGGGTGAAACAGCAAAACCAGCCCGCGGTAGCGGGTGTCCTATTGTTCGCAATAGCCTATTTCCTTGGCTCGGCCGTTTCCCGGATTGCACAGGATTTCTTCGATGACGATGATCTCCACATCCAAGTCGGGAACACTGTGTTTGAAGTAGTAACAGAGGACAGTATTCGCTCGAGTGTCTATTGTGGGATGAGTGATGAGTGGTTCGTAGCGGTCAACCGCTACTTCGGGAATCGAACGCTCCGGCAGGATTGCACACATGACAATAAACCACATCAAGTTCCGACGTGGCTCTTTGTGGTTCAGAGCACCGACGTAAGTGAAAAGGACGTCTCAGATAAGAAGAACGCCCCAGTGAAGGACGCCTCAGCGAGGGACGCATCAGATGCGATGCCCGATATCAAAGAGCGAGTGCTCAATATCTTTGAGTTGCAAGAAACCGCACTCCTGCTGAAGGGGCAAGACGCAACAGAGAGGCTTCGGCAGCTGCACGATCAAATCAATGTGCTTCGGGGCGCCGCTTTTGACGGATTAATCGCATTCTCGCTGTGTTTGTTCGGTTGGTGCGCGACATTCTCGCCCTGGCTGCGAAGCGTGCTGGGGCTCGCGCCCCTTGGGTATCTTCTCGCCGGATCGCTTGCGTTCAAGCATCACCTTGTGGACCGCGCGCTCAGTGATCCGCCCTTCATGGAGTTCACATTGTTTGTCCTGGGTGCGGCCGGTATCGGTGTGTTATGGAAAGGTGCGCAGAACGAGGGAACCTCCCAAGGGACGAAAGGTATGTCCAAGGAGCGGGGCGTGAATAAGAATCTTCGGGCTGGCCTTCTTCTCCTTCTGTTGCTTTTCGTTGCCACGGCTTGTTTGGCGTGGTGGACCACCGAGGTGATCTATGACCAGCAGGTCATTTACTCATATTACGCCCAGAGCCAGAAGGGTCCCAATTAAATACTGGATCGAGTCAATTGCAAGTTACATCTTCGCCGGCGATGCGCTCAAATTGTGCTTGTTCGCGACGTCTGGTTCTAGGAGACCGCTGGCCGGGCACTATTTGTTTCAGCGTCCAAGACTGTTTCCGTCCCGCGGCGCAACCGGCGGCCTTCGCGGCTGAGTACTCTGTTCCACCACATCAATGCTCCGGTGAGGAACAGGAACGGCGGAGCGAGGCCGAGCCCGGCCCACAGGATTCTGGTGCGCAAACCTGCAAAATTACCGAAGTGCAGGGCGAACAACGCGCGAACAATCAGATCGCCGGCGCTGTAGTGAATCTTGGGCCGCGGGCGTTTCCCCATGGTCTTGGGCATCGTATCGGCGACGCGGACGAATGGCGCCGGTGGATTTGCTGCCTTGAACTGTAAGGATGGTTCAGACTTCTGCAAGGTGAGCCGGTAGTAATCGAGCGGCGCAATACGATTGATCATCGCGTCAATCGGAGCCGGGAAGATCAAATAGACTCCGGTAAAGGACCACATAAAGAAGAACGCGAAGGTCCAGAAGCCGACGGCGCTGTGCAACTCCCAGTTCATGCGCTTCCAGTTTGTCCTCGGGTTGATGATTAGACTCCTGCGCCAGTTCTTGATCCCCGGCCACCAAATTACGGCGCCCGTGATCGAGAGCAAAGTAAGAAGGATGGCGGCGACGCCGTTGACTCGCCGGCCCGTCGGACCCGCGAGCAGATTCACATGCAGATCGAGCATCCAGGAGATCATCCGAACGCTGTATGGCACCGACTCTCCCAGGTCTCGACCGGTGTAAGGGTCGAAGATACGATTCTTCTTTTTCGCGCCCCGGTCCAGCGTGATCTCGACTTCCTGACCCGTCTGCCGACCCTGAAATATGTTGCTTACTGTGTAACCAGGGTACGCTCGCTGAGCTGCTGCGGTCAGTTCATCCCTTGTCAACAGAGGGCCCGACCCCGCGACGATTTTTCTCCCGGCCGCCGCATTGATCATATTGCGGAAGAAAAGAGCGCTGCCGCTGACACTGATCGCCACGACGTAGAGGCCCATCGCGATGCCAGTCCATAGGTGAATCTGGAAGATCGCCTTCCGCAGCCAAACGCTTTGCGGGCGTCGCACGAATTGTTCTACGAACGACATTATCTAACTGAGTGCGAGGGCGCGTTTGGGAACCGCGCCCGGGTGAATCGAAGTGCGACTATTTTTTCTCCTGCTTCGAGGCGTCGATAATGGTGTTCAGCGTGGGAATATCCTTCAATTCCGGCGCCGAGCTTTTGAACGTCCGAATGTAGGCATAAATATCCTTCGCCTGTTTGTCGGGCAGCGAGCCTTCGCCGAAATTCGGCATGGAGGTCGAGGGAGTAATGGGCGCCACGTTCGCACGGCCGCGGAGGAACCTGATGAAACCGTCTTCGGTCGCCAGGTTTCCCCAGCGGCCCACGAAAGGCCGCGCTCCGGTCTCGCCGTTGTAACCATGGCAGGCATAGCAGCCGTAGGAAAAATACAGCGGCTTCCCATTGGCCGCATTCCCGGTGACCGGGCTGGTCGGCGCCGGGTTGTTCCCGACGCCCCCGCCACCGCCGCGCCCGCCCTGAGCGTTCAGAGTCGTGACCGGCAGGGCCAGCGCGACGAGCGCCACCACCACAAACCAGTGGCTGTTCGATTGTTTCTTCATGCCGGTATCCTCACCGCGGCTGGGTGATCACGTCGATCAGATAGGGGTCACCGCGTTTCACAGCAGTCACTCCTCGTTTCAGCGCCGCCGACAATTTCGACGGATCGGTAATGGGTCCCTCACCCGCCATGCCGTAGCCCGCCGCCATCTTTGCATAGTCGATGTAGGGATCCCGGAGCGTGCTGCCAATGTAGGCGCGGTCCTCGCCACGCCCGCGCACGCCGGCCATGTACTCCACGAACATGAATTCCTGGTGCCAGGCGCGGTTGTTGTGCATCACGGTAAGCACGGGCAGCTTGTGATGCACGGCCGTCCAGAGAACGCCCGGAGCGTAGTTGAGATCGCCATCGCACTGGATGTTGACGACGATTCGATTGCGGCCCCTGGCAGCGAGCGCCGCACCGACCGACGCCGGCGCGCCGTAACCCATACCACCGGCGCCCTGACCTCCGAGGCAGCTATAGGGCTTATTGTGATCCCACAGTTGCACGTTATGGCCGCCGGAGAAACCGCTGGGAGAGGAAAGGCACCAGTCCTCATTCATGATCAGCGGCCAGAGCTCGGAATACAGCCGGGCCGTGCTGATCGGAACACCATTCCATCCTGCCCGCTTACTTTCGGCCGCCTGCGTGATGGCCGCCACGCGAGCCTCGTGGTTGGCGCGGGCGTGCTTGGCGGCGCGCTCCTGAATCCGCGTCTTCTGATCCGCGGTCAACTGGCGCTTTACTTCTTCGATGATGAGCGGGAGGCTCGCCTCGGCATCGGCCTCGATGGGAGCGGCCGCATTCGCGCCCCCGCCTCGGCCACCTCTGCCGCCACCACCGCCGAGACCGCCGAAGCCGATGTTGCCGGGGTCGCGTGGCGCGGCGATTTTCGCCAGCGCCGGACCGGTGATGGAAGCCTGCGCGCCGGCCGCTTCAAGACCTAGCGTATAGTCGTATGCCGTATCCGCGCCCGGGCCGCACAGGGGATGACGTTGCGGGAAACTCATGGGCCCGTTGGCCGCTGCCGTGCTGGTCGACGCTCCCACCAGTTCGGCGAGTTCTACTGCGCGTTTGACGCCTTCCGGCGTTCGTAAACGCCCCACCGCGATTCTCGGGTTCTGCGCTTCGACCAAACCTTTCGCGATCTCCTTGGCGTGCGCGGCGTCGACGGTCACGAATTGCGGCGGCTTGTACGGCGGCACCGTCGCGCTCCCGGCGTTGTCCTTTTGAAGCTCGGAATCGAGCACCACCAGAGTCGGCGCCATCGGCGGCGTAATGGCTTCGTTGTAGGCGCGCTGAATCGCACGCAGAGCCTCATCGAGGGTCTTGGGCTGGGCGTCCCATTTCGTGAAGCTGCGAACCATCCCGGCCATATCGTGAGCGGTGTGCGCCGCAATGAAGTCCGGGTCGTTGCCGGCGATCATGAGGATCGGCACGCGGTCATGGTAGGCGTTGTAAATGGCCATGGCCCCGTGCTGAATTCCGATCGTGCCGTGCAGCAACGCCACCATGGGCTTGCCTTCGGCTTTCGCGTAACCGTGAGCCATGGTCACCGCCGATTCTTCATGCAGCGCGGTGATGAACTCGGGCATCTGATTCGGCGGATTGCCGTAGTTGATGAACGATTCCTGCAGGCCTTCGAAACTCGAGCCCGGGTTGGCGGCCACGAATTCGATGCCCAGGTCGCGAATGGTCTGGACCATGAGATCGGAGCCAGGCCGTGTGATCGAGCGCACGGCTAACGGAGGCCGGACGTTCCCGGCTTCACGGGCCAGTTGCGCCTGCGTGGGAGCCGGCGCGCCTCCTGCGGGCGCCGCGCCTGTTGCTGTGCTTTGACCCTGAGCTTCCACTAGCGGTGTTGTGGTTACCAGCGCCGCGGCTCCGGCCGCTGCGTTCTTCAGGAAACCGCGACGGCCAACGGAGGTCTTCTGTGATTTCGCCATGATCTCTCCTCTCTGTCCATCCTGCAATGTATCACGGAGCAACGGGAAGCTGTCCGGCTCCATCGCTGAATCCAGACCGCTATTTCGATTTGGACAACTCGTCGTAGAACATGTCCAGACGATCGCCGGTCAGGTTCAGCCTCCAGCCGAGGTCGTCGGTCTTGAGCTGGGCCATGAGCTGATCCTTGGGAGTCCCGTTCTTCACCAGTTCCTTGGCGCGCGAGACTAGCGTATCCACTTTAGTCTTGTAGGTTTCGACGTCGGCCCGTTTCAGAGCGTCTCCGGTACCGGGAATGCAAACATCCCAATCCAGCTTGAGAGTGCTGGCGAGCACCGGGCCCCATTCGACCAGGCTTCCGCCGCCGGGGAAATCCGCGCCGGGCGCTCCGGGCCCGATCACGTCGCTTAAAGCCACCACCTTCAGATCCGGAAAGTACACGACCGAGTCGCCGCCGGTATGCGCGCGGCCGAAGTGATACAAGTCCACTTCCGCGCCGCCCAACTTCAACGTGTACTCCGTACCTTTGTAGGTGATGGTCGGATCCGCGGGCTTGCCGCCCGGCGGGTTGTAGTGTTGCAGTTGGTTCTTGAGTTCTTCGGTGGCGACGATCTGCACGCCTGCGGCCAGGAACTTGGCGTTGTTGCCGGTGTGGTCCTCGTGGTGGTGGGTGTTGATCAGGTACTTGATGGGCTGGTTCGAAACCGCTTTGATCTGGTCCATCAGCGGCTCATAGTTGCCCGGCAGCTTGCCGTCCATGAGGATCAAGCCGTCAGGGGTGACGCGGAGCAGCGAGTTTCCACCAGCGCCCTGAATGAAATACAGACCGGGCTTGACCTGGGAGGTGTGCTGCGTCATGTCCCGGACGCCCTTCCCTTTGCCTTGTTTGTCCTGCGCCTCGAGGGCGGTGACGGTAGCGGTGGCGCCGATGACCAGCGCCAGCGCGGATGTCGTAACGAGCATAGATTTCTGCAACCAGGATTTCTTCAACATGGTTCCTCTCTTGATCGCGGAGCGAATCCTCTTTATCAGGGCGGCGATCTAAGCGCCTGGGTTACCTATATAGGTTAACTATACGCGCTGAATCAACGGCCGAAGCGCACGGATACTTTTCAAATTATCGATTTCCAGCAGCGTCTGGATGAGCTTTGCGCTGGAGGCTGCTCCGATGACCGGCGTCATCAGGTCCCGGCATTTTGCGACCACCTGATCGCGGCTCATCGGATTACCGGGAGTTCCGAGCACCGCCGCGATATCCTCAGCGAGCCGTGTTCCGTCGTTGAGGGTGACGGCGACGAGCGGCGGCCGCGCGCCCGCGCTGCCCGGATCAAGCCGCACCTTCGCGCGCTGGCGGAGAATCGCTGGGTCCTGCATACGGGCTTTGTCGTGCGCCGAGCGGAACGTCGCCGTCTTGTCGATCAACATGACGGCGATCATGTGCTGGATGCACACATCCGGCATTTCCCGGTTGTCCACCACCGACCCCGGCGCCATCCTGACCACGACCTCGCGCACCTGGTCCGCCTCGAAGGGGTGCTTTTTGAGCATGATCTCCAAAGCGTCGAGCGGCCCTTGGATGGGCGATCCGACGGTCCACTTCTTGATGCTGGTCCGCGTGATCTCGTAGCGCTCGCCGAGCTTGTCGGTCAGCGCTGCGGTATCGCCGTGCGGGGCGTTGGCGAGCAGGAAATTGTCGTCGCCGGAGAGGATGTCGTCTACGCCCGTCCAGCCGGACTGCACCAGCAAAGCGGAGGTGACGCCGCTGCGGGCGGGCATGCCGCCGAAGACGAAGCCTTTCTCGATATGGTCGGTATCGCGGTCCCATGCGGCAATGCCGGAGGACTGTTGGGCGGTGTAATCCAGCAGCCAGCGCATTTGCTGCGCGTTCAAACCGGCCGCGCAGCCCGCAGCTGCGGCAGACCCGAAGACTCCTCCGATGCTATGGGTGCTCTTGTGGGTATCGAACACGCCGGGGCGCAGCGTGGTGAGGACGCGCGCGCCGATGTCGTATCCGAGGGTTACCGCGCGCACGAAGTGTCCACCGCTGATGCCGAATTGCTCCCCCGTGGCTAGCGCCGCGGGCACGATGTTGCAGCCGGGGTGCCATCCGCCCGGCCACGAATCGTCGGTCTCATCGGCGTGCGCCAACACGCCGTTGGCGAGGGCTGCCTCGATCGGGCCGCATAGAACGTTCGAGGCGGCCACGGTCGCGATTTTCGAGCCGCCGTAAGCGCGCGCGAACTGGATCGCCGCACGCCCGCCGGGTAACTGGTAACCGGAAATCATCGCCGCGAACGTGTCGAGGATGTGATGCTTGGCTTTTTCGATGACCTCGGCTGGCAGCTCACGGCCCTTGGCATCGCTCATATAGTCGCTGAGCCTGGTCATCGCCGGGCTGGTGAGCTCCGCGGCCCGACCCACCGCCGGCCCCACTGCCGGCAATGACGCCGCTGCCAGGGTCGCGCTGGCCCGCTGCAACAGGGCGCGCCGCGTCACGGTGGCGTCGCGATTCGTTATCGATTTCCTGCCTTTGCCCATTGCTGCCCTCCCCACGCTGTCGATCACGCTCCCGAGGCCCGCCTCTGCTAGCTCAGCGCGCCCTACAGAGTTCGATTGATTCTACATCAGCCACGGTTTTCGGGGCGTAGACCTTGTCTTTCCCGTCTTAACTCTTAACTTCAACCTCTTAACAAGACCGGGGTTCCCGCCGATAATCCTAAGGAGGAGCTATAAGTATGCATGGAGTCGTCCCGGACGGACGGCTGACCCGTGAGGCGGAGCAACTGCCGTCTCAAATGGCCCAGGATGAACAAGCCCGAGCCTTCCTCGCCTCAATTGTTGAGTCCTCGGACGACAGCATCATTGGAACGGACCTGGAAGGCACCATCCTAAGCTGGAACGGTGGGGCCGAGCGTCTCTGGGGTTATTCCGCGGCGGAAGCGATTGGGCGGCACATCACGATGCTGTTTCTGCCGGAACGCCGGGCGGACCATCTCCTATCCCTGGCCAGGATTCAGCACCAGGAACGGGTGGAGCGGTTTGAGTCGGTGCGGGTACGGAAGGACGGCCAGGCGATCGATGTCTCGGTTATCCTGTCGCCGATCCGGGACGACCATGGGCAGCTTCGCGGGGTCTCGGCAATCTATCGCGACATCACCAAGCACAAGCGGGCGGATGCGGAGCTGTTGCAGGCCAAGGAAGCGGCCGAGGCTGCCAGCCGGGCCAAGAGCGAATTCCTGGCCAACATGAGCCATGAAATCCGCACGCCCATGAACGGCATTATGGGGATGTTAGATGTGGCTTTGGACCTGGACCTGGACGCAGAGTTGCGCGACTATCTGGAGACGGCCCGCGGTTCGGCCACCGCGCTGCTCGTGATTCTCAACGATATTCTCGACTTTTCCAAGGTCGAGGCGGGGCGGCTGGAGCTGGAGGAAACTAGCTTGCCGGTCGCGACAATAGTGCATGAGGCCGTTAGCGCAGTCGCGGTACTCGCCGAAACGAAGGGCGTGCATCTGCGTCAGAAGATCGATCCCAGCCTACCGTCGGTCTTGCTGGGCGATCCAACCCGCCTGCGGCAGGTTCTGGTGAACCTGATCAACAACGCCATCAAGTTTACCGAGCGCGGCTCCGTCGAGGTCCGGGCGTCCGTCCAACGCGTGGATGCGAGCGCGGTGGTGGTTGAATTCAGCGTCGCCGATACGGGCATCGGAATGTCAGCGGAGCAGAAGAAAGTGATCTTTGACGCTTTCCGTCAGGCCGACGGCTCGACCACGAGGTGCTACGGCGGCACCGGACTCGGCCTTAGCATTAGCCAGCGGCTGGTATCCCTGATGGGCGGGAACTTGTGCGTGGAAAGCCAGCCAGGCGAGGGCAGCAGGTTCCACTTCACCGCCTGTTTGAGGCGGCCTCCAACTGCATTTCCTCAGAGCTAGAGCCTGACACTCGTCGGTCCGGTCTTTAGACCGGTTTTGGAATTATTGTAGTCCCCACTCTCACGAGTGGGGCTGTAGCGCTAAACATTCCAGCCCCATCCCGTAAGGGCGGGGAGCAAGATGGCGGTCTACACAGATCCCGAAAATGGCCTAGCCTTGGCCTCGGCTGGGGCGCCCACCGGCTGTCGGTAGCCCCGGCCAGCGACGTATTGCCCCGGTTGGAGGAGCACTATCCTCTTTTGCTTAGTAGTTGTCCGACTATTCTGGTACGCGATTCAGTCGACACACTGAGTTGAGTCTGGCAGGTCGCGCCGATACGTGTGACTAGGAGCCCGACGTGTCTCGTACTAGTACTTTCACTCCTTTCGTTTTACGCGCCGCCCGTCGCATCGTCCGTACGGTGATTTTGATCGCGTTGCCGACGGGATCCGTTGGCCAGGGCCAATCCGTCGTTCTGGCGCTTTCCTCGGGCTTGGCGCCCGCTGGAGGCTCGGTAACGTTGAACCTCAGCTTGAGCGGCACCGCCCCCGCCGCGGTCCAATGGACGCTGGGCTACTCGACGGTGGATTTCGGTTCTGCCACGATGGCCTTGGGTCCCGCCGCGACTGCCGCGAACAAACAGATTTCTTGTAACAACAATGCGGGATCGGCCGAGTGCATCCTGTGGGGGCTCAACACAACAACGATTTCGAGCGGTGTGGTCGCCACCGTAACGCTCCCGATCAATCACACCACGGATTCGTCCTCGGCTTTGCAACTGACGGCCGGCGCCGCCGCTGCCGCGACGGGTGCAGTGCTGGCAACTTCCACCACCGGCGCTTCAGTGACGATCCAGCCCGGACTCAGCGGATTCACATGCAGTCCGGTTTCTATCGCGTCGCCGGCAACCTCTTCTTGCACCGCAACGTTAACGGCCGCAGCTCCAGCCGGGGGAGCGGCCATCACTGTGACAGCGAATCCGGCTTCCGCCGTGACGCTATCGACACCGGTGACGGTGGCGCCAGGTTCCCTGAGCATCCCATTCAACGTGACCGCGGACGTGGTGGCGGCCTCTACGCCGGTGATGTTGACGGCTAGTTACCTGGGTGTCAATCAAGGCTTTGGCGTGACCGTAACTCCTCCGGTGACGTCCCAGATCTCTAGCCTCAGCCCCACCTCGGCAACCGTGGGAACCGCAGTGACCATCACCGGAAGCAACTTCGGAAGCGTGCAGGGCGCCAGCTCGGTCACGTTCAACGGAACGGCGGCCACACCTACCAGTTGGAGCGCCACCAGTATCGTCGCGCCGGTGCCGGCAGGAGCTGCCAGCGGCAACGTCATCGTCACCGTGGGCGGAGTGGCCAGTAACGGAGTAGCCTTCAACGTGTTGCTGCCCACACCGCAGCCCTCGGCGGTCTCGGTTTCGCCGAGTAGCGGGAGCGGGGCCAGCCAGACGTTCACCTTCCTGTTCACGGACTCTGAAAACGTCGCCAACATGACGGGGTTGGGAATGTTATTCTCCTCCTCGCCTGCCACCTTCACCAACGCCTGCGACTTGTTCTACGACGGCACCGCGGGGGTCTTGGGACTGCGCTGGGACAACGGGCAGGGGCAGGACTACCGGGCGACGGGCGCGCAGACGGTGCTTCAAAACAGCCAGTGCAGCATCGGTACTTCCACCTTTACGATCACGGGCCTGACCATGACCATCGCGCTGAACATCACGTTTAAGGCTGGGTTCAACGGCGCCGCCAACATCTACATGTATGCGTCCGACTATTCTTATGGGATCAATACCGGATGGGTCCAGCGGGGGACTTTTACGGTGCTGCAAACACCGGCTATCGGCAGCTTGAGCCCGGCTTCCGCCGCGGTGGGAGCGGCAGTGACCATCACCGGAACCAATTTCGGGACGACGCAGGCCAGCAGCACTGTGACGTTCAACGGAACGGCGGCGACGCCCACCAGTTGGAGCGCGACCAGCATCGTCGTGCCGGTGCCGGCCGGAGCCACCGCCGGAAACGTAGTCGTCACGGTGAACGCTGTGGCCAGCAATGGCGTGGCCTTCACGGTGCTGCCTACAGCCGCCATCAGCAGCTTAAGCCCGGCTTCCGCCACGGTGGGAACCGCGGTGACCATCGCCGGAACCAACTTCGGAGCCACGCAAGGCACCAGCACGGTTACATTCAACGGAACGGCGGCCACGCCTACCAGTTGGAGCGCGACCAGTATCGCTGTGCCCGTGCCGGCGGGAGCCGCCAGCGGCAACGTGGTGGTGAAGGCCGGTGGAGTGGCCAGCAACGGTTCAGCGTTCACGGTTCTGCCCACGCCTAACATCTCCAGCCTGAGCCCGGCCTCGGCCGCGGTAGGAACCGCCGTGACCATCACCGGAACTAACTTCGGAAGCACGCAAGCCGCCAGCTCGGTCACGTTCAACGGAACGGCGGCCACACCTACCAGTTGGAGCGCCACCAGTATCGTTGCGCCGGTGCCGGCAGGAGCTGCCAGCGGCAACGTGGTGGTCACCGTAGGTGGAGTGGCCAGCAACGGAGTAGCCTTCAACGTGTCGCTGCCCACACCGCAGCCCTCGGCGGTCTCGGTTTCGCCGAGTAGCGGCAGCGGGGCCAGCCAGACGTTCACCTTCGTGTTCAGCGACGCTCAGAACGTAGCCAACATGACGGGATTGGGAATGCTCTTCTCCTCCTCGCCGGCAACCTTCACCAACGCCTGCGACTTGTTCTACGACGGTACCGCGGGGGTCTTGGGACTGCGCTGGGACAGCGGACAGGGGCAGGACTACCGGGCGACGGGCGCGCAGACGCCGCTCCAAAACAGCCAGTGCAGCATCGGTACGTCGGCCTACACCATTTCCGGCCTGACCATGACCATCGCGCTGAACATCACATTTAAAGGCGGGTTCGACGGCGCCGCCAACATCTACATGTATGCCTCCGACTATTCTTACGGGATCAACACCGGATGGGTCCAGCGGGGGACCTTTACCGTTGGGGCGGCCACGACTCCGGTGGTCAATAGCGTGGCCCCGTCCTCCGGGTCCGGAGCCAGCCAGCGATTCACGATCACGGCGTCCGATGCCGGCGGCGGCAGTGTGGTCGACAACCTGAGCGTCCTGTTTGCTCCCACGCTCAACCTGGTCAACGCCTGTTATTTGGTTTACGATGGCACCGCCAATACCATCTCGCTGGGCTACGAGAATCCCGCCAACGGCTCGACTGCGGTGGCGCCGGGCTCTAACGCGGTTGTCTCTAACAACCAATGCAACCTGCAAGCCTTCGATTCCACGGTGACGTTCGGGCCCACCACGATCACACTCACGCTGGACCTGACATTTAACGGCTCCTTTGCCGGACCTAAGAACATCTATGTCAGCGCGGGCGTGCCTGGATACAGCTCCGGCTGGGTCACCGCTGGAACCTGGACGGTGACAGGAGGAACGCCCACCGCCGACTCAGTCATGCCCTCGTCCGGCTCGGGATCGACGGTGCGGTTGACCTTCGTGGGGTCCGACTCAGTCTCCGAGACCAACATCACCGGTATGACCATGCTGGTCACCGGCGGCTCGACCGCAACCAGCACGTCTAATGCCTGCTACCTGGTTTACGATCGCAACGCCGGGACCATCGGCCTGTACAACGACGCCGGCACGGCCCTGGTGGGCACCAAGGGGATCGGCTATTCGACGCAATTGACGAATAGCCAGTGCGCGGTCGGATATACGTTGATGACGGAGTCCGGCGACTCGGTCCAGTTCCTGTTGGAACTGTTCTTCACTACGCCGGCCTTCGACGGAGCCAAGACGGTCTACTTCCAGACCAACGAAGCCACCGGGAATTCCGGCATGACGCAACGTGGGACCTGGACGGTGCAGTGAGCCGCGGAGCTACTTCTCAGCTTTACCGAGGTTGGAGTCGGAAGCCCCGGCCTCTGCGGTGCGCACCTGCCGCTCCTGCGATCAAAAGAGTGAGAGGGAAAAGAGGTGAGTCGACCGTTCCGGTCGCAAGGCCCCGGGTGACCATCGAATGGGCCCGATCATCCACGTTTGTGTCAGCGTTCGGGCTGGGGTTTTGCCGGCGTGCGTTTGCGCGGGGTCTTGGGCGATGCTTTCGAGGACGTGGCCTTCATGGCGCCAGGCTTCTTCGCAGCGGGCTTCTTGCGTTGCACGCCCAGGGCCCGTTCGAGCATTCCCTCCAGGAGCTTCTTTTCCGGGGGCGTCATCGTGCGGTTAAAGTTGTCCGGACGCCGCGCGAGCACAGCGTCCAGTTCCGACAGCCACTCCAGTGAAGGTCGCGCGGCGTGGCCCTCCATCCGGCGAACCAAGTCTAGGGCCGCGGCGAAATCCGGTACGGAACGGTAACACCTCAACGCCTTGTCCCGGTCTTCCAACTCCAGGTAGATCGCCGCAGCCTTGGCGAACTGGCCGGTTTCTTCGTAACATTCGGCGGCCAGCTTGGGCCTGGCTTCCGGCAAACGTTCCAAAATCGTGAGCGCCTGAGCGTAACGCCGGTTCTTCATCAGAATCTGCACGGAGCGCTGGGCCAGCCGATCCTTGCGGGCCTGAGCGTCGGGCAGACCGAGGGCGTCGAAAAACGGCGGCAGAATTCGCTGCGCGATGAGGGGGTTGTCACCGGCCTCAAGATTGCGGTCGAGGTCATCCAGCCAGGCGTTGGCGCGGGGCGCGATCTCCATGGTGAACCAGCCGGGGAGTTCCTCGCGCGCTTCGGCCACTACTTGAACCGCGGTCGCGATCTTGTTCAGACGCTCCACGCCCTGCCCTTGCTCCGCCGCACCAGTCGCCCGCAGGGCATTCGCCAAAAGCAGCTTGCGGCCGCTTTCCGCGGCTTGGGCCGCTTGCTCGTAGAGATCGGGACGGCCCAACTCCGGCGACAAGCTTTTCTTGCGGAAGGCCAGTTGAAAGCAAACCTCGGCGAGCGTCATGTGGGCCGCTTGGCGCGCCGCCGGGTCTGAGACGGCGGCCATGTCGCCGGGCAGTCCCAGCAGCGCCACGGCCTGGTGGGCGCGCGACCAAGCCAGGTCGGGTTTCACGGGAACCAGCTGGCGGGCATCTTTCTGGCAACGTTGGACGCGCTCCTCGATGTCCAATTCTTCTTCTTCCAGGCACGTCAGCAGGGCTTCCACGGTCACGGGAGGAAGCGCCAATTCCGCGGGAGGACGCAGGAGACGGCTCACTTCATGCACCGTGGCGGCGTCCGGCGCTGTGTCTACCCACAGCAGGCGTTCCGTAGGCCGCGAGAGCGCGACGCGAAGCTGATCGATAGCCAAGCGCTTGGCGAGCGAATCGGCCGCAACTGAAACGCGCGTATCCACGATGCGGCGCAGCAGGGGACCGCCATTGACCACGCAGACGGAATGGAAGTCGAGCCCTTTGGCCTCCGCCGGGGACAGGACGAAGGGCAGTGTTTCCTGGGGCAGGTTGGTCTTGTCGAACGCGATCAATACCAGCCCTTCGCGACGGGATAGATCGAGCAGAAGCGGCGCCAATCCGGTCGATGGAAGAGTCGCGTACAGAATCTGGTCCGGTGAGTCATCGTCGATTTCGGCATAGCCGGTGCCGGAGGGCCGGTCCTGTTTGTGTAGAAAGTCGTAATAATCCCAGGCGCGATTGACCAGATCGGCAATGCGGCGCGGGCTGCGCAGATTCACCGATAGCTTGAACTCCTGGGGTTGACCGAGGGACGTGTGCAGCATGTCGTTCAGCCAGGCCCACTCAAAGTCGGTCGCGCGCACGGTTTGGGCTTCATCTCCGGCGAGTAACAATGGCGCCTGCCGGCCCGCCGTGTTTAAAGAACGCCCCAGAGCCAAAACTACAAAAGCTTCGAGCGGAGTGAGATCCTGTACTTCATCCACCGCAATACAGCCGTAGCTCAAGAACTCCGAGGCCGCCGGTTTTGAAGCGCCCTGCGCGGGCCCGGCGCCGCTTAGGTGGGCGACCGCTTGTGCCGCGCGCCAGGCCAGGGCGAGCTCGGGAAAATAGCGGTCTGCCAAGGGCGCATCCGCACTGCGCTCCAACCGGCGCGCGGCCTCGATCACGGCGTCGGCAGCCGCGCCAAGATAGCGCGAGCGCTGCGCGCGATAAGCTGCCTCGGGAAGGCGCACGCGTTCCGCTTTGGGAAACCTTCCGGACCGCTCCGGCACGGCGGCGCCCACCAGATGGGCGTGCATTTCGTCGTAGAGTGCGTCGATGTCGTTCGACCAGGGGCCCAGCGAGCGCTGGTAGTTGTAAAGGTCTTTCCGGAACTGCGCCCGAGCCTCGCCCGGATCGGCCGCGCTACCCTGCCATCCACTCAACTCCCGCAGGAACGCGGGGAATGTCATGACCGTGAAGGTTCGCGCCTGCGAACAGAAGCGATCGAAATAATCGCGCGCCAGTGCAGCGAGATCCTGCGAGAAGGTCAGGTACAGTGTGCGCTCGGCGTGCGCGGCATCGGCCGCGTGGAGCAGCGCCGTGGTCTTACCCGACCCAGGGTGACCTTTGAGAATTCTGACCACGGCCCGGCTGCGGGCGAACTTCACTTGCGAAGAGGTCCACGGTTCCGGCGCATACTCGCTTCCGCGCAGATCCGGGACGTTCATCGGCAGGTAGTCGTTGTTCAGATTGCCGGGCGCCAGCGGCGCGTGATCGTCGTGGTGACGGATGTCCCGCAAGAAAACGGATTCGGCGTGCGCCTGGTCGAAGGAAGCCTCCGCTTTGACCGGCGCGGCGCCCGCGGGAACCCACCACGCATAAAAATGCGATCCCGAACTGCCGCCCAGCCGGGAACGCCGCCATCCTTTATTGACGCCGCTGGTTCCCTTGTAGTGCAGCCGGGCGATGTCCACCGCCATCTTTTGCATCAGCAGCGCGGTTCGTTTGCCCATTGGCTCCGTGCGACGGGCCGAGAGCTTATCGAGGAATTCCTGGTGGCAGTACAAGACTCGCGCGGGGCGCGCCGTGCGGAACTCGTGGTCGAAGAGAGGGAGCACCAAGCGCAGATTATAGCGTGGCGGGAGGTGCGGTCGGCCGCCGCCACACTTGCCACATTCCCGATCCACAACGTGATTCAGTAAACTGAGCTAATCTCTCCTATGCCGCTGTCAGCAGACCGCAGGAGGTTGGTTATGTCCCATCAGTGCAGTTCTCCCCCGAGTCGATTGACCCGCCGGGACCTGGGCAAGCTTGCGCTCAGCGGCGCCTGGGGAGCGGCATTCCTGAGTTCGCCGCCATCCTGTTCTGCAGTCGTCCGCCCGCAACCTCCGGGAATCAAGCTGGGTTCCACGGCCCCCGCGAACCCTACGGATGACGATTTGCTGTTCTTCAAACAGTTGGGCGTGGATTGCGTTTTCTGCCCCGTAACGCCCGAATTTTATAGCGTCGAAGGCCTCCTGCACATCAAGAAGCGCTACGCGGATGCGGGCCTCACGGTCCATAACCTGCGCAACCTGGCCGTGACCAACAACCAAGTGGACATCGTCCTCAACCGCCCCGACCGTGACAAGAAGATCGAAGCTTTCAAGGTCTGGCTGCGCATGTTGGGCCAGGCCGGTTTCCATTACACTCTGTCGAACTTCAATTTGGCCCAGATCGTGACCAGCGGCTTTACGGAAACCCGGGGATCCCGGACACGGGACTTTGACCTGAGCGGTTCCCAGCTTGGAATCCCTGCGGATGTTTCGGGCGGAATCGCCGTCATGGGATCGGCCAAATCGCTATCTTTCGGGCGCGAGTACAGCCCGGATGAGATTTGGGCGAACTACACGTACTTCATCAGGCAAGTCGCGCCGGTCGCTGAAGAGGCGGGAATCGTGATTGGATTCCATCCGGACGATCCGCCGGTTCCATCCCTTTTCGGAGTGCCGCGAATCCTCTCGACCTTTAGCGATTGCAAGAAAGCGCTGAAGATTGCAAACAGCCCGAATGTGGGAATTTGCCTGTGCTGCGGCACCTGGGCCGAAGGCGGCGCGGCCATGGGTATCGATCCGGCCGGCGCGATTCGCTATTTTGGCGCGCGGAAACAGATTTATGAAATCCACTTCCGGAATGTCAGCTCTCCGCTACCCCATTTCCAGGAGACTTACGTGGACAACGGCTACTACGACATGTTCAAGGCTATGAAGGCGTTGGTGGACGTCAAGTACGACGGCATTGTTCACCTGGACCATGCGGTGCCGATGGTCGGTGGAAGCCGCACGTATGAAGCCTTTGCGATGGGTTACATGCGAGCGATGCGGCAGCGCGCACAAACCGAGTAGAGTTCGAAACCCGGCCAAGAGCAAAGTCCGTCCGGCGTGGCGCCGGGTTTTATTTGGGCCCCTACTTATCGGCTTGGTAAACCGTCTTGCCGCCCACCATCGTCATCCGCACCCGTGCCGCCCCGATGCTCTGCGGCTGCGCCGCAAAGATATCCTGCGACAGCACGACCAAGTCGGCTTCTTTGCCCTTTTCGAGGGTGCCGATCTTGTCTTCCGAGAAGCGCTCATAAGCCCCTCCGCGGGTGTAAGCCATCACCGCTTGCTCCACGGTGATGCGCTGCTCCGGCGTCACGTACTTGACCTCGGCACCGGTGCTCGGTTTTGTGAAGAGCACGCGCAGCGCCCGCGTCACGCTCTGCTGGATGCTCTCCAGCGGATCGGGCGGCCAGGAACATGGCCAGTCGCTGCCAAACGCCAGGTTCGTCCCGTTGTCTTCGAAGCTCCGGTAAGAATTCGTCCCGCCGCCCGGCCCATCGGCAAAACAACAAAAGGCCGGCTGCATGCTCACGGAAACCCCCAGTTTCGGGAACCGCGCCACGTCGGTCGCGGCAATGTTGATGCCGTGCTCGATGCGGAACCGCCGGTCGCGCGAACCGTTCGTCTTCTCGACGGCTTCATACGCATCCAGCGCCATCTTCGCCGGACCCGCGCCGATCGCATGCGTCATGATCTGATATCCCCGCTTGTCCAGCTCCGAATAGATCGATTGCAATTCAGCCGGCTCGTACATCGGCGGCCCGCCCGCGCCATCCGCAAAGAACTTCACCAGGTTCGCCGACACCCAGTCGTCGTGATAGGCCGTCCGCGCCTGGTCCAGCTGCGCTAGAAACTCCGGCGTCAGCTTGTGCTTCACCGCCACCGATCCGAAGGCCGTCTTCGTTCGCACCGTCAGTTGATGCTGGTCGCGCATCGCGGCGTAAATCTGAATCTCCTCGAGACTCCCGGTCGCATTCGTCACGCTCGTGATACCGTAGCGGTTCAGATAGAGCGCGGCTTCGCGCATCCACTGCACCTTCTCCGCCGTCGGCTGCGGCGGAAGAGCCCGTTCAATCAGCTGCATCGACGATTCGCGGAACACGCCCGTCGGCCTTCGGTTCGCATCCCGCACAATGAACTTCTCGATGTCGGGATCGGTCACCGGCGCGGTTGTGATCTTCGCCATCTCGATGGCCTTCTGATTCACCCAGTACGTGTGTTCAGTCGCCGCGTGGATCACCACGGGGCGGTCCGGCGACGCTGCATCGAGTAAATCGTGGGTCACGTCGTTGGCGAACACCGCTCGCCCGAACAGCACTCTGTCTTTCGGATGACTCGCGGCGTACTCCTTCACCTTGGCCGCGAAGGCGCTGGCTTCTGCTTTGGGATCGACCCACAACTCCGGCGTCGCTAGATTGAATCCGTGCAGCGCCAGCGCGCCGAACCACATGTGCGTGTGGCTGTCCACGATGCCGGGGATGACGGTCCGGCCCTCGAGATCGATGACCTTCGTCTTCCCGCCCTTCAGCTTCAGGACTTCCGCATCCGAACCCACCACGTCAATGCGGCTGCCGGTGATGGCAACCGCCTGAGCCCACTTCTGCCGGGCGTTGCCAGTGAAGATGTGCCCGCGAACCAGAATCGTATCGCTGGCGCAGAACGCCGGCAGGCCGAGGACGGCGGCAAGAAGGAACGTTCTCATGACCGCCAATTATCCGTAATTTAGCAGCGCAGTGCCATCGCCAGTTCGTGAGCAACAGAATCCCCACGCTCACGCCACGGGGTGATAGCCCCGCCCGTGAGGGCGGGGATTCCGCTACTTCAACGGCGAGTAATCGGTTGCGCTCATGAAAGTGACTTTGGCGTTCAGAGGCACGAAGTACTTCAAGCGGAGCTTGGTCCATTCAGGATCGGCATTGAACCCGGCCCACCCTGCCTCCCTGGCGGCGCGGTCCTTGTACGACAGCAGATAGACCAGCGTGTTGGGATCGTCGAGGTTCTGCCATACGGCCATAACGTCCACGCCGTTTTTCCTGAACACTTCAACCTCTCCTTCGCGAAACCGTTTATGCAGGTCGTCGATGCCGCCCTTGAACTGGCCCACACCATCGCGGCTTGGATCTACCGTGTACATTCGCAATTCGAAGCAGCGGGAATCCTTGGCCGTGTTCTTGCCCAGGTCGCCCTGGATGTTCGGACCGCAAGGCGCGGTCGAAGTCGCCTGTTTCTTGCCCTTCCCGCCTCCTTTGGCCGCGGCCGCGTCGGCAGCCTGAGGCGCGGCTTGGACGCTTTGAATCATACCGACCCGGAGGCCCAAACACGTGAGGGCGGCGCCGAGCACCATTCCCGAAAAACCGGCCAAAACAAGTCTTTTCCTCATAAGGTCTCCTTAGCGACTGTTTGAATAGCAGCTTGGATATACTACCAAAGAAACTTTCCCAGCAACAGCACTCGGCCTTCTGGGTAGTGGTCAAGTTTTCAAACTTGACCACTACCGCCTTCTGGTGTCGCGGCCAGGTGGAAAGAACAATGGGCGCGAGCGGCCGCTGGGTGCGCAGTTACTACAGCGGGTGAAGTCGGACGGCGATGGCGTGGTGGTGCATCGGCTGCGGGGCGGACCTCCAATCGAGGATCGAGGCGCAGATCCAAGCCCGATCCAGATTTTGAAGCAGCCGGATGGGCGCGACTTCGGGCTGACGAGCAACTGGCCAAGCGGTACGAGAATCCGGTGGGCAAGGAATCTTTGCGGGGATGGATGACGCAGAGGTGGCGAACGCGGTTCCTTTTGCTACGCGGTCCAGATCTCGCCCAGCGCGCGCTGAAAATTTCCGCCTAGAATCAATTCGATGTCACGCCTGCCGTAATTCCGGCGGATTAGCCCCTCCGTCACATCGAAAATCTTTTTGGGGTAATGGACTCCATCCACGTAGGTCTTCTTTTCGGGCGGCCGGCCGTCGCGTCCCTCCAGATCGACATCGGTTCCGATGCCGACATGCTCCACACCAACCAGTCCAACAATGTGGCCGATGTGGTCCATAACATCGTCGATGGTGGCAGCTCCTTGAGACCGGCAGAACAAGCGGATCATGGTCACTCCCATGACGCCGCCCTTGGCGGCCACTCTCTTGATGGCTTCATCGGTCTTGCATCGGGCGATGTTCCGGACCAACGCCCGGCAGTTCGAGTGGGTGACCAACACCGGCTTCTGCGAGGCCGCGACCGCGTCCAGCGTGGTGCGATCGGCGCAGTGTGAGACGTCGATGGCCATGCCCACCTGATTCATTCGCTGCACAATCTGCGCGCCGTATTCCGTCAAACCGCCGTCTCGCGGACTGGACGATCCGCCCCCGAGCCGATTCGGATCGTAGGTGAGCTGCGAAACCCGCTGGCCCATTTGATAAAAGAGGTCTACGTCGTCGACGGACCGGAAGTGCGACGAGTTCTGCTGCCCAATCAAGATTCCAATTCGTCCGGAGGCCTTGGCGCGTTCCAGGTCGGGAGGGCCGTCGATTCGCAGGAACTGGTGCGGCTTGGCCGCGAGGAACAGATTCCATCGGGTGATGTCGGTGAGGGATTCGGCGTGGATATCTCCTTCGATAAATCCCACCGCGGGATGGAAAACCGTGATGCCCGAATCCTTCAACTTCTGGAACTCGGAGTCTTGGAATCCTTCCGGGCGGTCCCGCCACGCGGACATTTTCCTATAGTCCAGCGTGACCAAGCCTAACATGTCGATCACCGTGGAGCTGCGAACCAGGTCCACCGTGCGCGTGGAGTATTCGTTCAAGCTTCCGGCGAAAAGACGGAACCGGCCACGGTTGACCATCGGGGGGCCGACGACCAAGGCCAGATTGGACAAGAGGGTACGACGGGACAGCACAGTTTAGAAAGGGCCAGGATACCACACCCGGCCGGCCCGATTTCAAGCTAAGCGGTCGCGGAACCAGTCGCGCCTGTGCATGGTGAAAACGGATATTGTAGTCGCGAGCAAAAGCCGCAAACGTGCGCGCAGGGTGTCCAGTGATGTCCGGGACGACGGAACTGATGTTCCAGGCTTCCCCGCGGCGGCAGAGAGGGCATCGTCTTCCATGAGTCCGTCTGCCTGCCACGCGCGGCGCGCGCTATCTGAACTAGACCAAGTTGCAGGGCTTCGGCACGCCCGCTCGGACGAGTTCGTCACGAGGAAGGCTCGATAGGCGCCCCGCGGATGGAGGCCGGATTGTTGAAGTCGCCGCCACGTGCTCGACGCCTGGAATCGCGTCATCCGCACGACTGAGCGGCCGCCGGACCTCGCTTTAAATTTCCAGATAAGGGGGTATTTACTTGACTCAGGTGGCCCCAACCTGTAGCATGGCCGGCTGTGGAGGAGTATCCCCGGAGTCTGGCCGATTTCGAGGCTCGGTTCGACACCGAGCAAGCGTGTCGGGACT
>Ga0209517_10000697_pt1 | contig 55996 bp, 53 predicted proteins | sample PeaSoiMetSII2010_FD_187695 | JGI IMG/M metagenome (GOLD analysis project Ga0209517, IMG submission 187695) | Peat soil microbial communities from Weissenstadt, Germany - SII-2010 (SPAdes) (version 2) | ecosystem: Environmental > Terrestrial > Soil > Wetlands > Peat | place: Germany...
TCGCCGGTGTTCGCTTCCATCTTGGCGACGATGATTCACTGCGTGACCGTCATCATCAGCAGGACGTCTACTTTCCGATCGAGCCCTTCAGGCCAAATCAGAAACCGCACCTGCTGATTTTGAGCCCACCGCCTCCACCGCCACCGCCTCCTCCACCACCGCCTCCTCCTCCTCCTCCTCCGCCACCGCCTCCACCACCGCCGCCGCGACCGCCGACATAGGCCACGCAACCCGCGCAGTGGATGGAAGACAATTTCCGGAGATCATGCCGAAGCTTTTCAGGCGGCTCTTGATGAGAACATAACAGAAACACATATTTTGGTGTTCCGCACCCCATCCTGCCGCGGGACCCACTAATGACCGACGTCGCTGCCGATTATCCTGATAAGCCCTGTTATCTCCTGTTCTTCAGACTCGAAATCGAAGAATCTCAGTCACTTGGTCCTGATCGTTTTTTGTCTCGCGCGGGCGCGCGCGACAATTCGCCTAGCGGGCGCCGCTCGGGTGACACGGCTCCGTTGACGGAAAGGGCCGACTCTCATTAGACCCTGCTCCATCCTCGCGAAACGGTGGACGATATGAGCGAAGCGGAATTGTCAGGCGATATGACCGACGGCTTTCACCTGGTGGTGGAGGCGCTCAAGCTGAACGGGGTCGACACGATCTTTGGGGTGGCCGGCATCCCCATCACCGATCTCTTGCGGTTGGCGCAGAATGAAGGCATCCGCTACCTCGGTTTCCGGCATGAGCAGTCGGCCGGGAACGCCGCCGCCATCGCCGGGTACCTGACCCAGAAGCCGGGCATCTGCATGACCGTCTCGGCCCCCGGTTTCCTCAACGGGCTGGTCGCGCTCGCCAACGCCACCATCAACTGTTTCCCGATGATCCTGATCAGCGGGTCGAGCGACCGCTCGATCGTCGATCTCGAACAGGGCGATTACGAGGAGATGGATCAGCTGGCCGTCGCCCGGCCGCATTGCAAGGCGGCCTACCGCGTCAACCGCCCGCAGGATATCGGCATCGGCATCGCGCGGGCGATCCGCGCCGCCGCGTCGGGGCGCCCGGGCGGTGTCTATCTCGACCTGACCGCCGAGGTGCTCGGCTCGGCGCTCGATGCCGAGACAGGGAGGAAGTCGCTGGTGAAGGTCGTCGATCCGGCGCCGCCGCAACCCCCGGCGCCGGAATCGGTAGCGCGCGCCATCGAGCTGCTGGCGAACGCCCAGCGCCCGCTGGTGATCCTCGGCAAGGGCGCCGCCTACGCGCGAGCCGACGCGGAAATCCGCACATTCCTCGAAACCACCGGCATCCCGTTCTTGCCGATGTCGATGGCCAAAGGGCTGCTGCCCGACGACCATCCGCAATCGGCCGCCGCCGCCCGCTCCTATGCGATCGGCAACGCCGATGTCGTGATGCTGGCCGGGGCGCGGCTCAACTGGCTGCTGTCGCACGGCCGCGCGCCGCTGTGGAACGCCGACACCAAATTCGTCCAGATCGACATCTCCGCCACCGAGATGGACAGCAATCGGGCGATCGCCGCCCCGGTCGTCGGTGACATCAAATCGGTGTTCGCGGCGTTTAACGCCGCGCTCAAGCCGGGGCAGATCAGGCGTCAGGCGGAATGGGCCGACGAGATCGGCAAGCGCAAGCAGCAGAACGTCGAGCGCATGGCGGCGCGGCTTAACGCCGATCCGAGCCCGATGAATTTCTCCTCCGCGCTGCGCGCCGTGCGCAACGCGCTCGCCACCCAGCCGGACGTGTACATCGTCAACGAAGGCGCCAACACGCTCGATTTCGGCCGCAACATCATCGACATGGACAAGCCTCGCCACCGCCTCGACAGCGGCACCTGGGGCGTCATGGGCATCGGCATGGGTTATGCCGTCGGCGCGGCCGCGGTGACCGGAAAGCCCGTGGTCGCCATCGAGGGCGACAGCGCCTTCGGCTTCAGCGGCATGGAGATCGAGACGATCTGCCGCTACGAGCTGCCGGTGACGACGATCATCTTCAACAATAACGGGGTCTACCGCGGCGACCCGGCCGGCGCCGCCTACACGCCCACCGGCCTCCTCCGCGACGCGCGCTACGAGAAGATCATCGAGGCCTTCGGCGGCGCCGGCTATCACGTCACCGATACCCCCAGCCTCACCAAGGCGCTGACCGAGGCGCTCGCGTCGGGCAAGCCGGCGCTCATCAACGCCGTCATCGATCCGACCGCCGGCACCGAGAGCGGGCACATCCAAAGCCTCAACCCGAAGAGCGCCGCCGCCCAGAAGAAATAAAATCGGATGCCAACGGCATTCGAGTGAGGAGATTGCGCGGGGTTCGCGAATAGGAAACGCTGAGCGCTTCGAGACCGGCATTCCCCGAGGCGCCCGATGATCCGCGAACCCATCTTCACCGCGACCCCGCTCACGGAATTGCGTCCGACGCAGATCACTGTCGGCCTGCGCGAAGTCGCCGAAAAGCGCAAGGGCTGGCGCGCAAAGCACGGCGCGAAAGCCGGCGAATTTCTCGGCACCCACATGATCCCGGTCGTGCTCGGCCCCAAGGATCGTCGTTACGTCACCGACCATCACCACCTCGCTCTCGCGCTGCGGGATGAAGGTGTCGAACAAGTCGCGACCACGATCGTGCTCGACCTCAGCCGCCTCGAGCCCGACGCATTCTGGGTGGTGCTCGACAATCGCGGCCTGATGCACCCGTTCGACAAGCACGGAAAGCGGCAGGGCTATCGCGACATCCCAAGCTCGATCGACGATCTGATCGACGATCCCTACCGCTCGCTGGCCGGCGGATTGCGCCGCCTCGGCGGCTACGCCAAGGACACGACACCGTTCAGCGAATTCCTCTGGGCCGATTTCCTGCGCCGGCGCATCGACCGCAAAGCGGTCGAGAAACATTACGAGCGGGCGCTCGACGACGCCCTCAAGCTGGCCCGCGGCAAAGACGCGGACTACCTGCCCGGTTGGTGCGGTCCGATCGACGACTGATCGGACTTCGCCGACATTGCGCCCCCTCAACGCCGGGGTCTAACCTTCGATCAGACAAATCGGGAGGAAGCCCCATGACCACGTTCGTCGCCGGCGGCACCGGGTTTATTGGCCGTCGCCTGATCCCGCTCCTCGTGCAGCGCGGCGAGGAGATCGTGGTCATGGATATCAACCCGCAGACCGCCGACTACTCGGCATACGGCAAGCAGGTGCGGGTGGTACGCGGCGATGTGAGCCAGTTCGACGACATCATGGCGCGGATCACCGAAACCAAGCCCGACCGGGTCGTCAACCTCGCCTACTACATCGGCAGCGACCTGCCGCCGCGGGTCGCGTTCAAGCTCAACGTGCTCGGCATGGACAACGTCTTCGAGGCGTCGCGTCTCGCCGGCTGCAACCGCGTCATCTATGCCAGCTCGGTCGCGGTCAGCGGCGAGCAGAAGAATTATGGCGAGCGGCTCGTCGATGAGACCGATTTCCGCCACGGCCATGTGCAATACGCGATGCACAAGATTTTCAACGAGTGGCAGGCGCAGGACTACCGCGAAAAGCACGGGATGGAGATCACCACGATCCGTCCCGCCAACGTCACCGGCCCGGACAAAATCTTCGGCTCGGTCGACCACGTCTTCATCGTCACCAAGCCGGCGCGCGGCCAACCGGTCAGCATGCCCTACAAGGATTCGATGCGCGCCCCGGTCCATGTCGACGAGATCGCCGAGATTTTCGCCCGCGTCACGATGAAGGACAAACCCGACCACGCTGTCTACAACACCGGCGGCCAGACCATCAGCCTCGGCGAGATCGCCGACATCGTGCGCGAATTCCTGCCCGACGCGCAGATCACCTTCGACAAGGAAACCGGCGGCCGCGAGCTCAGCGGCAACTTCATGATCGACAACTCGCGCGTAGTGACCGAATTCGGCATCCAGTTCCGCCCCTACCGCGAGCGGGTGCTGCAGATCATCAACGAGGTCCGCAAGGAAGAAGGCAAGCCGCCGATCACGGACCGGTAGCGGTTCTACGGTTGCTTCTTGAGCGACACGATGTAGCTGACGATATCGTCGATCTCGTCCGACTGGATCACGAAGTTGGGCATCGTCACGTGCGTCGTCTGCAGAAAGACGTGGAGCGAATAGGGCGTTGCCGATGGCTCGCTGGCGACCGCGACGAAGGTCGGCGCCTTTGGATTTGGCGATTGTTGGCCGGGTTCGACGGCGTGGCAGCTGACGCATTCCCGCTGGACGAGCGTCTCGCCTCTCACCGCCGAGGCGGCGCTGGCGCCGGTGGCCGCGAACGACATGGCGGCGGCAAAGGCCAGCACCGCCGCGCTCTTATGCAAAGGGTTCATGATTCTCCCAGTCACCGTTTGAACAGCGCTTCGGCTCCGCCGCGATGCTTCTTCTTCTCGGCGATCTCGGCCTGGGCGCGGCCGATCTCGCTTTGAAGCCCGGCGATGTAATCCTCAAGCTCGGCGATCCCCAACAAGGTCAAATCCTTCAGCGGCGCTGGTTTCTTGGCCGGAGCCAAGTCTTCTTCGTCCATCTTCCCTCCGCCATTCGCTTGCCGCTTTTATCGGCAGCCGCAGGCCATTATATCCGTAGTAAGCTGCGCGACCCTATCGCGCCTGAAATTTCCAAGGAATCACGATGCGCGCACCTTTGATGCCGAAAGCCACCGCGGTTTGGCTGGTCGAGAATACCGCGTTGACCTTCGACCAGATCGCCGATTTCTGTGGGCTGCACCCGCTCGAGGTCCAGGCGATCGCCGATGGCGAGGTCGCCAACCAGATGCAGGGCCTCGATCCGGTCGCCAACGGACAGACCACCGCCGACGAGCTGGCGCGCTGCGCCACCGACCCCGACGCGCGCCTGACGCTGCTGGAAAACGCGATCCCGCCGCAACTCCACCGCCACAAGGGCCCGCGCTACACGCCGATCGCCAAGCGCCAGGACAAGCCGGACGCGATCTTCTACCTGCTGCGCAACCACCCCGAACTGTCGGATGCGCAGATTTGCCGGCTGGTCGGCACGACCAAGCCGACGATCAACGCGGTGCGCGACCGCACCCACTGGAACAGCCCGAACATCAAAGCGCGCCACCCGGTCGGGTTGGAGCTGTGCAGCTTGGACGAGCTTGACCAGGCGATCATCAAAGCGACGAAGGGCAAGAAGTCGCTGGCTGACACGATCGTCGACATCCACGCCGGCTCCGAGCCGGCGGAGGACGTCGAAGCCTGAGCAAGCGAAGGCCCAAATCGTGCCGGCGACACTAATCCTGGTCGGCGACGTCAATCTGATGAATGTCGTCGATCCGTCGGTGCCGTTCGCGCGGGTCGGCAAAGCGTTCGCCGAGGCCGACGCGATCTTCGCCAATCTCGAATGCCTGCTCTACCACCCGCCCGACGGGCATAGCGTCGAGCAGGAAGGATTCTTCGCCGATCCGGCGATCGGCGGTGAGGCGCTGAAGTTGGCCAGCTTTGCCGCGGTGGGCCTTGCCAACAACGTCAACTATGGCGCAGCTGCGATCCTCGGCTCGATCGAGCGTCTCGACCGGCTCGGTATCGCCCATACCGGCGCCGGTCTGAACCTCGCCGCTGCGCGGGCGCCGGCGATCGTCGAGCGCGCTGGGCTGCGCCTCGGCTTGGTCCAGCGCAGCTCGGTCTATTGGCCGACCAACCACGAAGCCGGCGAGAAGAGCGCCGGGATCGCCGCGCTGCGCGCCCACACCGCCTACCAGGTGCCGGCGCATAAGACGCGACCCGAGATCCCGCCGATGAACCGGCCGGGCATCCCGCCGATCGTCGTCACTTGGCCGGACCGTAGCTACCTCGCGCAGTTCACCGCCGACATCGCGGCGTTGCGGCAAAACGCGGATATCGTCATCGCTTCATGCCACTGGGGGCTTGGCGAGGAAGTGCTCGACTACATGGTCGAGATCGCCCACGCGGCGATCGATGCCGGCGCCGACATCGTCATCGGCCACGGCCCGCACTATTCGCTCCCCGTCGAGGTCTATAAGGGCAAGCCGATCTTCTACGGGCTCGGCAGCTTCTCGTTCCATACCGGCCATGGCGGGCGCCGCCATGGCGATTGGATCGGCATGATGGCGCGGGTCGAGGTCGATGCGGGACGGGTCAGCGGGGCTGGCTTCCGCTTTGTCCGCCACAACGACGCCAACGAGACGGTGATCTGCTCACTTGCGGCGGAAGGGGAGACCTTAGCTCGGCTCACCGACCGCGCCGCGCGCACCGGCACGCGGCTCGAGCCGGAAGGCGACGCGGTCCAGATTCTGCTTTAGATCGCCATCAGCTTTTCGCGGAGTTCCTTGTTGTCGCGCAATTCGGCTGCCGGGCCAGCGTGACGCACCGCGCCCTTCTCCAGCACATAGACGCGGTCGGCGAGCGACAAGGAGAATTCGACCCCCTGCTCGGCGAGGAGAATGGTGAGCCCGCCTTTGCGCAATTCGTCGATCTTGAGGCGCAGCGCCTCGACCACCAGCGGCGCTAAACCCTCAGACGGCTCGTCGAGCAGCAGCAGCTCGGGATTGCCCATCAGGGTGCGGCCGATGGTCAGCATCTGCTGCTCGCCGCCCGAGAGAAACCCGCCCTGGCGGTTCCTCAAGTCGCGCAGCACGGGAAATAGCTCGTAGACGGTCTCGACCGTCCAATGGCCGCGGCGTCCGCCGGCACGGCCGGCGACGTCGAGATTTTCCCATACGCTCAATTCGGCGAAGATGCGGCGGTCCTCCGGCACAAAACCGATCCCGGCGCGCGCCACCTTGTGCGGCGGCCATCCAGTAATGTCCGCGCCCTTCCACAGCACCCGTCCGCTAGTCGGCGGGCTCAGCCCCATGATCGAGCGCATCGTCGTCGTCTTGCCGACCCCGTTGCGGCCGAGCAAGGTCACGCATTCGCCGGCCTCGATCTCGAGCGAGACACCGAACAGCACCCGGCTCAGCCCATAGGCGGTGTGGATGTCCTCGACGGTGAGCAGCGCCGCCATCAGTGCTCGCCCAAATACACGCGGCGCACGGTCGGATCGGCGCGCACCTCGGCGGGAGGGCCATCGGCGATCAGGCGTCCCTGGTGCATTACCGCGATCTTTTGCGCGATCGAGAACACGACATCCATGTCGTGCTCGGTGAAAAGCAGGGTCAGCGCGCGTTCGCTGGCGATCTTTTCGATGAGCGCGATCGTGTCGTGGGTCTCGCTCGCGGACATGCCGGCTGTCGGCTCGTCGAGCAGCAGCAGCGCCGGGTCGCTTGCCAGCGCGAGGCCCAGCTCCAACTGCTTCTGGTTACCGTAGCTCAGCGTTCCGGCAAGCGAGCTGGCGTGCTCGCGCAGCCCGATCTGGCCGAGCAGTGCCTCGACATCGTCATGATAGAAGCTCGACGAGCGCGACCAGAAATTGGGCCCGCGGCCGCGGTGGATGAGATAGGCCGCCTGGACGTTCTCGAACACCGAAAGCCGCGGGAAGATGTTGGTGCGCTGGAACGAGCGGCCGATGCCCATGCGGCAGATCTGATGCGGCTGCACCCCGGTGATGTCCTTGCCGTCGAGCACGACCGTGCCGCTATCCGGCTGTAGATGACCGGTGATGAGGTTGAACAGCGTCGACTTGCCGGCACCGTTCGGGCCGATCACCGCGGCGATCTGCTGCGTCTCGACCGTGAACGACACATCCGAGACCGCGACAAAGCCGGAAAACGATTTGCGCAGTGCGCTGATTTCAAGCATTGCGCCGGCGATGGGTCAGCCGGGTCCAGCCGGCGTCGAGGGCGCCCATGATCCCGCCCGGAAAGGCGAAGAGCAGCACCACCAAGATCGTGCCCAGCACCAAGGGCCAGTACTCGGTGTACGAGGTGATCTGCTGGTTGAGGATGGTCAGCACCGCGGCGCCGACCACCGGACCCCAGAAATGGTTCATCCCGCCGAGGATCGTCATGATCATCACGTCGGCGGATTTCGACCAAAACACGAAATCCGCGTAGACCCCGCGGTTGAAGATGCCGAATAGGGCTCCGGAAAATCCGCCAAAGATCCCGGCGACGGTGAAGGCGGCCAACTCGTAGGCCCGGACATTGACGCCGACAAAGGCGGCGCGCTCCGGGTTCTCGCGGATCGTCGTCAGCACCCGCCCGAACGGTGAGCGTTCCAAGCGCCTTAGCGCCGCGACGCACAGCATGACGAGGACGAGGACGAGGAAATAGAACTCGTCGCCGATGCGGAAATGGCCGAAGCCGGGGAGCGACGACATCCAGGCAAGATCGGGGAACGGCACGTCGGGCAGGCCTTGATCGCCGCCGGTAACATCGTTCCACTTGAAGCAGATCGCCCAGACGATCTGCGAGAACGCCAACGTCAGCATGGCGAAATAGATCTTGGTCAGGCGCACGCAGAAGAACCCGAAGACCAGCGCGAACAGGCCAGCGCCGAGTCCCGCCGCCGGGAACGAAAGCAAGAACGGCCAGTGCAGGCTTTTCATCAAGAGGGCGCAGATATAAGCACCCAGGCCGAAATAGGCGACATGGCCGAACGAGACGAGCCCCGTCACACCCAACAGCAAGTTGAGACTCAGCGCAAACAACGCGTAGATGAGGATCTGAGTGCCGATGAGCGTGTCGTATCGCGAACCGACCCACGGCAGCCACAGTGCGATCAGAAAGACGATCAAAGCCCACGGCACGCGCTCCGATCGGAGATTGAATCGGCTCATCGGATCGGCTTCCCAAACAGACCCCAAGGCCGGACGATGAGGATCACCGTCATCAGGGCGAAGACCGAGAACAGCGAGAAACCGGGAAAGATAAGGATGCCGAACGACAGCACCTGGCCGTAGAGCATCGATCCCCAGAACGTGCCCCAGAACGAGCCGAGCCCACCGATCACCACGACGATGAAAGCCTGGACGATGATCTCGACATCCATTCCCGGCACGATGCTCTGGATCGGCGTCACCAGCGCTCCGGCGAGCCCAGCCAACGCTGCGCTCAGCATGAACATGCCGGTGTAAAGCCAACCGACATTGGCGCCGAGCGCGTCGAGCATCTCACGGTCGAGCGCGGCGGCGCGCACCATGCGGCCGAGCGAGGTGCGGGTCAGCATCAGCCAGACGCCGAGCGCTATCGCCGGCCCGATCAGGATGATGAACAAATTGTAGTAAGGCACCGTCGTGCCGAGCACCTCGAACCCGCCGTTGAGGATCGCCGGCCGCGACACTGACAACTGGTCGGTGCCCCAGATGATTTTCGCCGCGTCGCCGAGGATCAGCACCAGGGCATAGGTGAAGAGCAGCTGATAGAGCTCCTCGCGGCCATAAAGAAAGCGAAACAGCAGCCGCTCAATGACGCCGCCGAGAATGGCGACGCCGAGCGCAGCGCCGAGCGCCGCCAGCCAGAACGCCGCTCCGCTCGGCTGTGCCCAGTGCACCACCTGCCAGGCGATATAGGCTCCGAGCATATAGAACGAGCCGTGCGCGAAGTTGAGGACGCGCAGCACACCGAAGATCAGCGACAGCCCCGAGGCGATGAGGAACAGGAACATCGCCGCGGTCAGGCCGCCCATGAACTGGCTGAACAACGACGAAATGTTCACTGCGCTACCAACCTTGCCCTTTGCTCAGGCCGCACTCAACGAAAGCCCGCGGCCGTCATCGGCGGCACGCGGGCGTCGTTCAAAAAGATAGTCTGGTTAGTTCAGCAGGGGCTGAGGATCCATGTAGGTCGGCTCTTTCATCACCGCGAAGGGATGCGTCGCGTCCTTGATTATCTGCGCCCAATATTCGCCGGCTTCGGTCTCTTGGGTGTTGGGATTGAAGGTGCGCTTGCCGACCGGGGTGTCAAACGTGAGGCCCTTCAGCGCAGCCGATACTTTGTCGGAGTCGGTGCTGCCGGCCTTGGCAATGCCGGCGGCCAGCGCCTGGATCGACTGATAGCCGACAATCGCCCAGCCCGAGCCGTAATCGGATTTCATGAAGGCCTTGAGGTGGTCCTCGTAGGCCTTGTGGTCCGCCGGCTCGTTACTGCCCGCCCAGACCACCGGATCGTAGCTGTCGGACCAGATCCCATAGGGATAGTCGCCGCCGAGCGCCTGAGCCTCATCCACCGTGCCGACCTCGCCGCCGTCGATAAGCTTGTAGTTGATCGCCTTGAAATAGCCGAGCGGCGCCGCCTGCTTCGCCAAAGAAACAAAATCGCCGCCGAACACGTCGCACATAACCGCATCCGGCTTTTGGCTCATCTGCGCCGTGATGAACGGCGTAAAGTCGGGCTCGCCCAGTTTCGGCCATTGCTGGTCGACGATCTGGATGTCGGGTCGCAGCTTCTTCAGGTAATCGACAAAGGCGGCAACCGCGTCGCGCCCGTAGGCGTAGTCCGGCGCAATCGTCGCCACCCTCTTCACATCGGTCCATTTCGCGACGATCGACGCGCTCGTGCGTCCCTCGATCATCGTGTTCGAGGCGACGCGGAAGATATAGGGGTGCAGGTTTTCCGACGCGGTCAGCTTCATCGTCTTCGCCGTCGGCGCGACAAAGACGATCTTGTTCTCCCTGGCGATCGTCGATACCGCCGGCGCCTCGGCGGAGGTCAGCGTGCCCGCGAGGAAATCGACACTGTCCTTGATAATCAGTTCGCGGGCGAGCCGCACCGCCTCATCGGCGTTGGCCTTGCTGTCGCGCGCGATGAGTTCGAGCTTCCTGCCGAGGACACCGCCTTTGGCATTGATCTCGTCAACGGCCATTTGCGCGCCCTTGAGGATCGGCTCGCCATAAACCGCGGTTGGCCCGGACAACGGCATCGGAAAGCCGATCTTGATCGTATCCGCGGCCAGCGCGGCGAACGGCGTGCTCGCCGCGGCGGCAAGGGCCAGGCCCAGGCAATGACGCAACCGCATCGACTTCCTCCCCTGAAATGCCGCCCCCGCGACGGCAAAGCGCCATTATCCGTTTGACGCGGCGAGAACATGGTTCGACGCGGTGAAGCCTGTCAAGTTGACGTAAGGTTCAGCGGCATTTTTGCCCATCGATGGCCAAGACCCGGCGCGGCTTCCCTACTGCGGTTGCAAGCCCCAGCGGCAGATAGCATCGCCAACCTCCGAGGAGAACGATATGGCGACCGTTCGACCCCTAACCGAGAGCGATTTGCCGGAAGCCTGGCGGATCGTGCGAACCGCGTTCGGCACGTTTTTCGGGGCTTCAGACCCGGCAGGCTTTTGGGAAGACCGCGATCTTCACACCAACCGCTTTCGCTCCGAGCATGTCGAGGCCTTCGTCGCCGAGGAGGACGGCGCCATCGTCGGCTCGAACTTTGCGACCCGCTGGGGCAGCGTTGGCTTCTTCGGCCCGTTATCGACCTCGGTCGACCGCTGGAACGGCGGGCTGGCGCAGCCGCTCGTCGCTGCGGTGTGCGAGACGTTCGACCGCTGGGGAATCACCCATGCCGGGCTTTTCACCTTCGCCCAGAGCACCAAACACATCCACCTCTACAGCAAATTCGGTTTCCATCCGCGATTTCTAACGGTGCTGATGACGGCGACGGCGCGGCCGGGCACGTTGTCCGACTATTCGCGCTACTCGGCGTTGGCGCTCGATGGACGACAGGCGGCCGAGGACGCCACCTTCGCCCTCAGCGACAGCGTCTATGAGGGCCTCGACCTGCGTGGTGAAATCCGCGCCGTGGCCGCGCAGGAATTGGGCGACACGCTCCTACTGTGGGACGGGCCGAGCCGTCTTGCCGGGTTCGCGGTGTGCCACTGGGGTCCGGCCAGCGAGGCCGGCAATGGCTGCCTCTACATCAAGTTCGGCGCGGTGCGGCCCGGGCTTGGCGCCGGCGACCGGTTCGGTGCGCTGCTCGATGCCGCCGCCGTGCTTGCCCAGCAGGCCGGGATGCCCGCCGTGCTCGCCGGGATCAATCTCTCGCACGAGGATGCCTGGCGCCGGATGAAGGCGCATGGCTTTAAACCGGCGTTCCAAGGGGTGGCGATGCATCGCGGCAACGAGCCCGGCTATTGCCGGCCCGACATCTACGCCATCGACGATTGGAGATAACCGAATGAGAGCCGTTGTCTGCGAGGCGTTTGGCGGGCCCGAGGTGCTGGTGTTGCGCGAGGTGCCCGACCCGCCGCCGCCCGGGCCGGGCGAAGTCCAGGTCAGGATCGCTGCCCGCGGCGTGCAGTACGTCGATGTGCTGATGCTTGCCGGGAAGTACCAGTTCCGCCCCGAGCCGCCCTTCATTCCCGGCAACGAGGCGGCCGGCGAGGTGGTGGCGGTCGGCCCCGGCGTCACCCGGTTCAAAGTGGGCGACCGGGTGATGAACCGGGTGCGGCTCGGCGCCTTTGGCACCCTCGCCAACTCGAAAGAGGAGGATTGCGACCCGATCCCCGCCGGTATGAGCGTCGAGGAAGCAGCGGTGTTCCGAGGCGCTCATCACACCGCCTATCACGCGCTGATCCAGCGCGGCCGGATGAAGGAAGGCGACTGGGTGCTGATCCACGGCGCCGCCGGCGGCATCGGCATCGCCGCGATCCAGATCGCCAAGCTCTACGGCGCCAAAATTATCGCCACCGCGTCGAGCGAGCAGAAGCGTGCCGCTTGCCTCGAGGAAGGCGCCGACTACGCGATCGACTATCGCGAGGGCTTCCGCGACCGCGTCAAGGAAATCACCGGCGCGCATGACGGCGTCGACATCTGCTACGACCCGATCGGCGCCAACGTTTTCGACGAGTCGCTGCGCTGTCTCGCCTTTGGCGGGCGCATCCTGGTGCTGGGCTTTCTCGGCGGCGGTCCATCGACCCCGCGCACCAATTACCTGCTGATCAAGTGCCTTGAAGTCATCGGCGTTCGTCTCGGCGGCGTCACCGAGCACAACCCTGAAGTGGGCCGCGCCAACACCAAGCTGCTGGTCGAGCTCGCGAGCCAAGGCAAATTGAAGCCGCGCATCTCGCACCGCTTTCCACTGGAGCGCGCCGCCGACGCGGTGCAGGCGGTGATCGACCGCAAGGTCATCGGCAAGGCGGTGCTGGTGGGCTGAGCGCCAGCCCTCAGTCGAAGACCACCCCGATCGTCTCGGATACCAGCACCGGACGGCTGCCGCCCTCGATCTCCATCGTGCCTTCGTTGGTGACGCGCACCCCGCCCTTGACCTTCTCGACCTCCTTGATCTTGAGCCTGAGGCGAATGCGCGAGCCGGCCGGGACCGGGCCGGTGAAGCGCACCCGGTTGGCGCCGTAATTGATCCCGCGCGAGCGCTGCTTGACCCGGTAGATTGTCGAGGCAAGACGTGGCACCAAGGACAAGGTCAGCCAGCCATGCGCGATGGTCTTGCCTCCGGGCATGTCCTTCTTGGCGCGCTCGACATCGACATGGATCCACTGGTGGTCGCCGGTGGCGTCGGCGAATTTGTCGATCTGCTCCTGGGTCACCGTGTACCAATCGCTGACCCCGATCTCCTTGCCGACATATTGGGTGAGGTCGGTGCCCCGTTCGACTTCCAGCATGGTTGGCTCCCTTGGTTAGGCCTCACGGCCGCATGCAGAACTTGCTCTCGCCCGGCTGGCGCAATTTGTCGGCGAGGCGGGCGAAATCGACGGCGAGGCGCCTGGTGTCGCGCGGGTCGATGATCTCCTCGACCCAGAAGGTTTCCGCGGTACGGAACGGCGAGCGCAGCTTTTGCAGCCGTTCCTCGATTTCCGAAATCTTCGCGGCACGGTCGGGCGCGGCGTCGATCTCGGCGCGGTAGGCGGCCTCGATCCCGCCTTCCAGCGGCAGCGAGCCCCAGCGTGCCGACAGCCAGGCATAGCGGATCGAGAACCGCCCGGCTGGCTGGTTGACCGCACCCGCGACGCCGAACACGTTGCGCACCAGAAAGGTGCACCACGGCACCGTGGTTTGATTGACCGCGGCCATCGCCCGCACGCCCTTGCGGATCGTTGCCGTCTTCTCGGCCTCGAGCCCGATATGGAACCCCGGGCAATCGCACAGGTAGACCACCGGCAGGTGGAAGGTTTCCGCGAGATCAACAAAGCGAATGATCTTGTCGCAAGCGTCGGCAGTCCAGCAGCCGCCGTAGAAGAACGGGTCGCTCGCCATCACCGCCACCGGCACGCCGTCGATGCGGGCGAGCCCGGTGATGATCGGCCGGCCGAACATCCGCCCCATCTCGAAAAAGCTACCCTCGTCGACCACCGCCTCGACGATCGGCCGCATCTTGTAGACCTGCCGCGTGTTGCGCGGGATGACGTCGAAGAGGAACTCATCGCGCCGTTCCGGATCGTCGGTCTGCGGGCCCTTCGGCAGCACCTCGTAGACCGAGGACGGTAGGTAAGACAGAAACCGCCGCGCCGCCGCGAACGCCTCTTCCTCGGTGTCGGTGGCGTGATCGACCGCGCCGCAACGGGTCTGGATCTCCCAGCCGCCCAGCTCGAACCGATCGAGCTTCTGTTGCCCCAGCGCGTTCACCACCGGCGGTCCGGCGACAAACATCGCCGAGGTCTCCTTGGTCATCACCGAGTAATGCGATGAGGCGAACCGCGCCGAGCCGAGACCCGCCACCGACCCGAGCCCCAGCGCCACCACCGGCACCAGCCCGAGGTTGGTCGTGGTGAAGTAATAGGGCAGGGCCGAGCCGACCCTTCCCGGTAGATTGGAGCGGCCGCTGGTCTCGATGGTCTTGACCGAGCCGCCGCCGCCCGAACCTTCGAGGATGCGAATGATTGGCAGGCGCAGATCATGCGCCATCTGCTCGGCCATCAGCGGTTTTTCGCGGATCGTCGCATCGGCCGAGCCGCCGCGCACCGTGAAGTCGTCGCCGACCACCACCACCGGCCGGCCGTCGATCTGCGCCCGGCCGAACACGCAATTCGACGGCACTAGCTCTTTGAGGTTGCCCTCTGCGTCGTATTGCGCCTTGCCGGCGATCGCGCCGATCTCATGGAAGCTGGCCTTATCGACCAGCCCGTCGATGCGCTCGCGGATGGTCAGCTTGCCGGCATCGTGCTGGCGCTTGACCTTGTCGGCCCCGCCCAATTCGCGCGCCAGCCGCTCGCGCTCGCGCAGCTCGTCGAGTTCCGGCTGCCAGCTCATCCAACTCTCCGCCTGTCGATCAGCGCCATCATATTGCCGTTATGACGTGTTAGCTTTCAATCGCGGCTCGGGATCGGACGGTCGGCGAGCCCGCCGATAGTCAAAATTGCACCCGCCAGCGAGCGTAACAGGAGGCCACGCCCGCCTGTTACCGGCGCGCATAACAGGCGGATAACAGGCAGTCAGCCGCCTGTTAAAAGCGAACACGGGCTGGACAGGCTCGTGGCGGGCGGCAATGCTGCCGGCAGCCACCACAGGAGACACCGACATATGGCCATTGAACTTCACGCCTGGGGCACCCCGAACGGCCGCAAGATCTCGGTCGCGCTCGAGGAAATGGGCCTGCCCTATACCGTCCACCCGATCAATATCTCGAAGGGCGAGCAGTTCAACCCCGACTTCCTCAAGATCAGCCCCAACAACCGGATCCCGGCGATCGTCGATCCCGACGGGCCGGGCGGCAAGCCGATCAGCGTCTTCGAATCCGGCGCGATCCTCATCTATCTCGGCGAGAAGACCGGCAAGTTCTGGCCCAAGGGCGATCTGCGCGCGCAGGTGCCGGTGCTCGAATGGCTGATGTGGCAGATGGGCGGGTTCGGGCCGATGCCCGGCCAGGTCCATCACTTCCTGATGGTCAAGGGCGAGGCCGACCGCAAATACGGGCTGGAGCGCTACATGAAGGAGACGCACCGTCTATACGGCGTCTTCAACAAGCGGCTCGGCGAGGCGAAATATGCCGCCGGCGACGCCGTCTCGATCGCCGATTTCGCCATCCTCGGCTGGGCTTGGCGGCACGAGCGGCACCAGGTCGACCTTAGGGACTATCCCAACGTCAGGCGCTGGTACGACGAGCTGATGGCCCGCCCGGCAACCAAGCGCGGCATGGAGATTTCGCTGGGCAACTGAAAATCACAATGAGACGGTGAGGCAGTGAGATGCAGCGGCACGGCATCTCATCGTCTCACTGCCTCATTGTAAAATCACAGGCGGCCTCATGCCTCTTCGCAGTTTTCTGTTTGCCCCCGGCAACCACCCGCGCCGGGTCGAGAAGGCGCTGACCCTCGACGCGGACGCGGTGATCCTCGACCTCGAGGACGCGGTCGCGATCACCGAGAAACCGGCGACCCGCGAGACGGTGGTCGCCGCCTATGGGGAACCCCGTACCGGGCTGCTCTACGTGCGGGTCAACGCCGCCGACACCGAGTTCTGCCACAGCGACTTCAACGCCATCGTGCATCCCGGGCTCGACGGCATCGTCCTGCCCAAGGCCGAGAGCGCGGCGACAATCCAGACCATCGACTGGCTGCTCACCAACCTCGAGCGCGAGCGTGGCCTACCGACAGGCGGCATCGACCTCATTCCGATCATCGAAACCGCGAAAGGACTCACCAATATCGAGGCGATCCTCGGCGCGGGGACACGGGTCAAGCATTGCGCCTTCGGCGCCGGCGATTTCACCCTCGACGTCAACATGATCTGGGGCCGGGCCGAGAACGAATTGGCCTATGCCCGCGCCTGCGTCGTTACCGCCAGCCGCGCCGCCGGGATCGAAGCGCCGCTCGATACGGTCTGGGTCGACCTCCAGGATGAGGAAGGCCTCGAAGCCTCGACCCGCACCGCACTCGCCATGGGCTTCCAGGGCAAGATGTGCATCCACCCGAACCAGATCCCGGTGGTCAACCGCGTCTTCACCCCGACCAACGCCGAGATCGATTTCGCCGAGCGCGTCGTCGCCGCCTTCGCCCAGGCGGAGAAGGAAGGCAGCGCGGCGATCCAACTCGACGGGAAGTTCATCGACTACCCGATCGTCTACCGCGCCCAGCGCACGCTGGACGCGATGGCGGCGATCCGCGCCCGGAGCGTCAAATCATGACGGAAGCCAAACCCGTCGGGCCACTCACCGGCGTCACAATCCTCGATCTGTGCAGCTATCTCGCCGGCCCTTACGGCGGCACGCTGCTCGCCGATCTCGGCGCGACGGTGATCAAGATCGAAGCGCCGCAGGGCGACCAGTTGCGCCAGTTTCCGTCGAGCCTGCCCGGCGGCGACAGCCGGTTCTTTATCGGCGCCAACCGGGGCAAGCTCGCGCTCAGCCTCGATCTGAAGCAGAAGGAAGGGCTGGCGGCACTGCACCGCATGGTCGAACAGGCCGACGTGCTGATCGAGAATTTCCGCCCCTCGGTGCCGGCGCGGCTCGGGATCGACTATCCGCGGCTGAAAAAGATCAATCCGCGCCTGGTCTATGCTGGCGTCACCGGCTACGGCGATTCCGGGCCGCTCAGCGAGAAGGGCGGGTTCGACCAGGTCCTGCAATGCCTGACGGGAATGACCGTGTTCCAGGGCGGCATCGACAAGCCGCAGCTCGTGCTCGGCTCGGTCGTGGACTATTTCACATCGGCGCTGCTCGCCTACGGCGTGGCGGCAGCGCTGTTCCACCGCGAACGCACCGGGAAGGGCCAGTACCTGGCGCTGTCGCTGCTGCGCAGCGCGTTGACCATCCAGGCCGGGCGCTTTGTCTGGGCCGACAGCGAAGGCCGCGATGCGGTGCGCGATTCAGGGACAGGCGGCCTCACCGGCATCCACCCGACCAAACAGGGGATGCTCTACATTTCGGTGCACTCGAACCATTTCTTCCGGGCAATGTGCGAACTCGTCGGCCTCTCCGAGCTAGCCGACGATCCGCGCTACGATTCGATGCGCAAGCGCGCGGCGGAAACGGCCGCTCTGGTGCCCCAAGTGCGCGCCGCGCTCGCGGCGAAGACCGCGCTCGAATGGGAGGAGCTGTTCGGCGAGCGCGTGCCCTGCGCCGCGGTGCGGCCGATCGAGGACATGTTCAACCATCCGCAGGTGCTGTCGGAGAACCTGGTCGCGGAGATCGATCATCCCGTCTTCGGCCGCTACCGGACGATGACCAAGCCGATCGCCTTCGCCGACACGCCGGGCCCGGCGCCGTCCGCCGCGCCACTCCACGGCCAGCATTCGGACGAGGTGCTGGGCCGCTTCGGCTTTACCACCGCCGAGGTCGCCGCGCTGCGCGACAAAGGCGCCGTGAAGTGAGGCGTGGCGGCTAAGCGTCGCCGGAAGCCGGCTCCTGCAGCCAGCGCGACAGCAGACCGGCGATGACGGCGCCGAGGATTGGCGCCGCCCAGAACAGCCAGAGCTGGCCGATATACTCTCCGCCGGCGAAGAGCGCCGGCCCGGTGCTGCGCGCCGGGTTGACCGAGGTGTTGGTGACCGGGATCGAGACCAGGTGGATGAGGGTCAGTGCGAGGCCGATCGGGATGCCGGCGAGACCCACCGCGGCGCCCTTCGAGGTCGTGCCGATGATGATAAAGAGGAAGAAGAACGTCATCACCGCTTCCATCAGGAAGCAGCCCCCGAGCCCGTATTTGCCGGGGCTGAGGTCGCCGTAGCCATTGCTGGCGAATCCTCCGGGAACCCACCCGGCATGGCTCGAGGCGATGAGCCACAGCACCGCCGAGGCGGCGATCGCCGCGATCACCTGGGCGATGATGTACGGGATAACGTGGCGGTTGGCGCAGCGTCCGGCCGCCCACAGTCCGATCGTCACCGCCGGGTTGAAATGCCCGCCCGAGACGTGGCCGACCGCGTAAGCCATGGTCAGCACCGTCAGGCCGAAGGCGAAGGCCACGCCGAGGAAGCCGATGCCGAGATTGGGAAAGCCGGCCGCGAGCACCGCCGCGCCGCAGCCGCCGAACACCAGCCAGAACGTGCCAAAGAATTCGGCGGCTACCCGCCGCCCGGTGTTGCTATCCATCGTTTCCCCCTTTTGTCGCCGCTTATCTCAGTTCTATTGAGTTTAGCCGATGGCCGCCATAAAGCGCTCAATGCGGCCCGAGCCGAGCGGCGAAAAACGCCTGCGTCTCGGCGACCGCGTCAGCCGCAGCGGCAGAATCACGGCCGATATAATGGCCGGCGAACCACCCGGGATTGGTCAACGCGTCGAACGAGTGCAGGGCGCCCGGGTATAACTTGAATTGCAGCGCGTGGCCGTTCGGTTGCGCCCGGTCTCGCCAGCGTTCGCAGCGCGCCGCCGGGGTCCATTCGTCAGCACCACCGATGAGGATCAGCGTGTCGGTTTCGAGCGCCGAGCCGGGCGGATCGCAACCGGGATAGAACGCGACCGCGGCGGCGAACGGCGTCTCGCCCGGCCGCCGGACGACCCCGGCGAGCACCGCCTTCAGCACCGCCCAGCCGCCGTGCGAGTAGCCGATCACCCCGACCGGCATTCCCGGCATGCCAAATCGTGCGCGCAGATAGGCCGCGCCGTCGAACGCGTCGCGGGCCTGTACCTCGGGCGGCACCAGCTGACCGCGATTGCAGACTTCGGTGTAGCCGCGCGGCCGATAGCTGTCGATCAGCAGCGCGGCGTAGCCCCAGCGGGAAAGCTGGTCGGCCCACCAGCGGTCGTGCGGCACGACGCCACCGCAGCCCGGCAGTACGACGATCGCGGCTTTGGGCGCGGCACCCACGGGCAAGGTAAGTTCCGCCGGAGCGCCGCTCCTCGGCGCACCAACCGAATTCGGATCGAATCCGCCGGTCTCTGCTGCGCACGGAACCGCGCCGGCACAGACGAGCACCGCCAGGAAAGACAACATCCTTCCCATGGCCGGTTATAGGAATGCCGGACCTCCGATCATTCCCGTCATAGCTGACGAATTCGGGGCTAATACTCCTTATAGGTAAGGAATTTGCCGCTCATCGTCACCTTAACGCGGTCGCCCTTCGGGTCGGGCTGGCGCTCGATCGCCATGTCGAAATCGATCGCGCTCATGATGCCGTCGCCGAACTCCTCCTGGATCAACTCCTTCCACGCGGTGCCGTATACATTGACCAGCTCGTAGAAGCGGTAGATCAGCGGGTCGGTCGGCACCGCGGTCGGCAGCGAGCCGCGATACGGCACTTCCTGCAGCAGCAAGGCTTCTTCCTCGCCAAGCCCGAACAGCATCGCGGCGCGCTCCGCCTGCTCCGGGCGCAACTTCATCTGGCCCAGCAGGGCTGCGGTCAGATAGGTCGGCGAGCCACCGCCGATCTCGGTACAAATCGTCTTCCACGTGAGCTTCTTCAGGCGCTTGGCGGAGAGGATCTTTTCGGTGACTTCGGCGCGCAACATGGGAGCCTCCCGGTTCTGGCCGCGCAATGCTCCGCAACCGGCGTGCCAATGGGCTAAGCTTGGAGCCATGTTGACCCTGAGCGTTCTCGACCAATCGCCGGTGCGGCAGGGAGTGACCCCGCGCGACGCCCTGATGGAGACCATCGAACTCGCGCGCCATTGCGAGGCGCTCGGCTATCGCCGTTATTGGCTGGCCGAGCATCACGCGAGCCCGGCGTTGGCCGGCAGCGCGCCCGAGATCATGATCGCCCGCATCGCCGCGGAGACCCACCATATCCGCGTTGGCTCCGGCGGGGTGATGCTCTCGCATTACAGCTCGCTCAAGGTCGCCGAGCAGTTCCGCATGCTGGAGACGCTCTACCCCGGCCGCATCGATCTCGGCATCGGTCGCGCCCCGGGCAGCGACCAGCTGACCGCGGCGGCGCTGGCGCACGGGCCGGGCGCGCTCGGCATCGAACATTTCCCTAACCAGATCGCCGACCTCATCGGCTATCTCGAGCATACGATCCCCAGCGACCACCCGTTCTCCCGCATCCAGCTGATGCCCGACGGCGAGACCCTGCCGGAAATCTGGATTCTCGGTTCGAGCGATCAGAGCGCGATCTTCGCCGCCTATTTCGGTCGCGCTTTCTCGTTCGCGCATTTCATCACCGACGAGGGCGGGCCGGAAATCATGGGAATCTACAAATCGCAATTCCGCCCGTCGGCGGCGCTTGCCGCGCCGCAAGCCAGCATCGGGGTCTTCGTCATCTGCGCCGAGAGCGAGGAACGCGCCCACTACCTCGCCGCCAGCCGCGACCTGGCGCGGCTGCGCTCGCGCCAGGGCATCCTGAAACCGTTTCCGCCGCCCGAAGACGCGCTCGCCTATCCCTTTACCGACATCGAGAAGCGCGTTGTCGAATACCACCGCCGCCGCCAGATCGTCGGCACCCCCGAAACGGTGAAGGCGCAGCTCGAAGCGCTTGCCCAAAGCTACGGTGTCGACGAGATCGTGGTGCTGACCATCACCCACGATTACCAAGCGCGCAAACACTCCTACGCGCTGCTCGCCGAGGCCTTCGGGCTGGCGCTACCGCAGGGTTGAGACAATTGCGCCGGATCGTCATGGGACCGTTCATCGCCGGGCTGGTGCTCGCCGGGCTCTGTCTGGCGCTGCGCCTTTACATGGGCCGCGCGGCCGAGGATGTGTTGCAAGCCGGTGAACGAGTCACCCTAGCTGAACTGCGCGATCCGATCCCAGCCAACGCCTTCCTCGCTTGCCCACGCGGTTATTGCGCGGCAACAGCTGCAGAAAGCCCGGAATTCGCGCTGTCGGTCGACCGCCTCACCGAGGATTGGGCCGAGATGATCGCGGGCGAACGCGACGTCGTCCAGGTCGAGGACCAGCCGGCCGCGCGCCGGGTTGTTTTTATCCAGCACACGCCGCTCTTGCGGTTCCCCGACATCATTACTGTCGAGTTTGTTGCCCTCGCGCCGGACCGGTCGAGCCTCGCGATCTACAGCCGGGCGCGCTATGGGCGCGGCGATTTCGGCACCAACCGCAAGCGCGTGCTGCGCTGGCTGGACCGGTTGGCGCGGATCGCCGGCTAGTACAGTCCGCCGGTGCCGGTCATCACCGTCCGCGACGGCGGCGGGACACCCGTGCCGATCGGCAAGGGTGAGACACCGGCCGTCACGGAATTGCTGTCATTCGAATCGACCGGCGGCGCCGACGCGATCTGCTCATTGCCCAGGCCGGTCCTCGGTCCGGCGCCGGGTCGGAAAGCCTCGAGGACCGCGTCCTTGTCGCCGGACATCGTCGGCTGGCCGCTGATCGAATTGACCAGCACCATCTCGGCCCCCGGCGCCTCCGGGAAAGGCAGCGCCGGCGCGTCCCTGAGCGCGTCGGCCATAAAGTCGCGGAAAATCGGTGCGGCGACATTGCCGCCGGTCTCGCCGTCGCCAAGGGTGCGCGGCTGATCGAACCCGACATAGCCGCCGGCGGCGATATCGGGTGAAAAGCCGACGAACCATGCGTCGTTCCAGTCGCTGGTCGTGCCGGTCTTGCCGGCGAGCGGCTTCCCGACCGCCGCCACCTTGGTGCCAGTGCCCTGCTGCACCACGCCTTCCATCATCGAGACGATCTGATGGTCGGCGATCGGGTCGATCATGGGGTCGGGCTTGGTTGGCCGGTAAAACAGCGGCTTGTCGGCGAATTTCGCGTCCTTGAGGTAGATGACCGACGGGTCGGCGGGCCCGACCGCGACGTAGCCGGGTTCGCCGTCGGCGCGGCTGCGCTGACCGGCGACGACGTAGCACGCGGCGCAGGTGCGGGTACCCTTCTGGTAGAGGATGCGACCTTGGCGGTCCTGCACCAGATCGATGAGCGAGAGCAGGATGTCGTGCCCGCCATTGTCGAGCATGGAGTAGGCGCTGGTCAGCCGCAGCAGCGTCGTTTCGCCGGCTCCGAGCGCCATCGAGTAGTAGAGCGGCATCTTATCCATGATGCCGAATTTCTCGACCGTCTTGGCGATCGCCGGCAAGCCGATCAGCGTCGCCAGTCGGGCCGTCGCCAGGTTACGCGAATGCACCAGCGCCTGGCGCAAGGTGGTCTGGCCGACATAGTTGCCTTCGTAGTTGGCGGGCGTCCATTTTGGCATGCCCGGGCCTTGGTCGAGCTCGATCGGCGCGTCCTCGATGACGCTCGACGGCGTGTAGTTGTTTTCAAGCGCGGTTACGTAGACAAACGGCTTGATCGCCGAGCCCGGCTGGCGCTTGGCCTGCACCGCGCGGTCGAACTGACTCTGCTGGAAGTCCCAACCGCCGACGATGGCGAAGACGCGGCCGGTTTTCGGGTCCATCGCGACGAACCCGCCGCCCACATCCGGAACCTGGCGCAGCCCAAAAAGCGACAGGCCGGGAACATGCTTTGTCGCCAGTGCGGCGGTACCGAGCGGCTCGACCAACACGATGTCGCCGGGGCTCAGCACCTCCTGCGCCCGAAACACCGCCGGCCCGAGCCTCTGATCGGCCAGCGTCCGGCGGGCCCAGCGCAGCTCGTCGAGCGGTATGCGGCCAGGAATGCCACTTTTCAACACGATCTGCGCGCCACCGCTATCGACGCTCGTCACCGCGGCCACCCCCCAGTTCGGCATCGCAGCCGGATCGCCCATGCCCGAGAGTGCGGACTGTGCCGCCTGCACCGTAGCGAGATGCGTCAGCGGGCCGCGCCAACCATGGCGGCGGTCGTACTCGACAAGGCCGTTGCGGAAGGCGCGCTGCGCCATTCCTTGATAGATCGGCACATAGCTGGTCCGGACGATAAGTCCGCCCTCGTAGACCGTCTTCTCGCCGAACTGGTCAACCAGTTGGCGCCGCACCTCTTCGGCGAAATAGCCGGCGTCGCTGGGGGTGAGATCGACGCGGGGACGCGCATCGAGCGGCTGCGCCTTGGCGCTGTCGGCCTCGGATCGGCTAAGCCAGCCCTGGTCGGCCATGCTGTCGAGCACCCAATCGCGGCGTATGCGCGCCGCGTCGGGATGGCGCAGCGGGTTATAGTTGCTGGGCGCCTTCGGCAAAGCAGCGAGAAACGCCGCCTCGGCCGGCGTCAGCTGCGCGAGGTTCTTGCCGAAATAGGTATCGGCCGCGGCAGTAACGCCATAGGCGCCGGCGCCGAGATAGATCTCGTTCAAATAAATCTCGAGAATGCGGTTCTTGCTAAGCTGGTTCTCGATACGGTAGGCGAGCAGCGCCTCCTTGATCTTGCGCGAGACCGATACCTCGTTGGTCAGCAGGAAATGGCGGACTAGCTGCTGGGTGATGGTTGAGGCGCCCAACGGCCGCTGGCCGCGTTTGTAGCGGACGATGTCGGCGAGCGCGGCGCGCAGGATCGACATCGGGTTGACCCCGTTATGGCTGAAGAAGTCGCGATCCTCGGCGGCGAGAAACGCATGCACGACCAGGGGTGGGATGTCATCGATCGGGGTGATGACGCGGTGCTCGGAGGCGTATTCGGCAATGAAGCTGCCGTCGCCGGCATAGACGCGGGTGCCGGTCGCCGGCGCGTAAGCCAGAAGCTGTTGATGGTCCGGTAGGTCCCGGCTGAAATGCGCAACCGCCAGCGCGAGGGTCCCACCGACGAGGACCGCGAGGAGGATGACGACGACAAAGATTAGCTGCGCGAGGCTGCGTAGAAAGCCAGTCGCCGCGCCCAGCACGGCCGCGCCGCTCGGGCGTTTCAGCAATCCTCGCATAGAGTTAGAAAATGCCACGCGCTCCTTGGCCGCGCCATAGGGCATTTCGCGCCGGCGACGCCCATCGGCAAACGGCAATTGTCTCGGTTCATTCCGGCTCGCCTTCAACCAAATTTTTACTCCATGGATGGATAAGCCGTAGAGTGTCGGAAACGGGGTATCCGGCCCCTCGGGAGAGTGCGCCATCGAAAGGGCGAGCATCGACCCCGCGGAACTTGGGGAGGACGGCGCGCTGCCTTTCACCGATCCGCGGCTGGAACAAGTCTATCTTTACTGGCGCGGCAAGTCCGCCGGCCGGGCAATGCCGAGCCGTGCCGACATCGACCCCATCGAGATCCCCAAGCTGTTGCCCGACGTGATGCTGGTCGAGCGGCATGACGACGGCCGCTACCGTTATCGCCTGATCGGCACCGAAAACACCCGTGCGCATGGGATGAATGCCACCGGCCGGTTCCTCGACGAGGTGCTGCCCGGCCCCGACTACGCCGCTCATGTGCTGGGGCTTTATGACGAGTGCGTGAGCGAACGGCGGCCGCTCTATTCTGAATGCCTGTTCTTCCCACCCGGCCGCTCGGAGCCGGAACGTCACACCAAGGTGCTGTTCATGCCGCTCTCGCCCGACGGCGAGACCGTCAACATGGTGTTCGTCATCCAGGTATTCCTCTACATCGACCGGGCGACCCGCGATCGCCATTTCGTCGATGCGCGGCCCTACAAGGAAATTGTCCACACGCTGCTTTAGGCGGTCCGCGTCTCGGCGGATCGCGAGTTAGCCGACGGCATCCCACGGCCCGCGTCGGCGAATTTTCGCCGCCTCGATCTCGGACACCGCGCTCTGAACCGCGCCGTGGAAAGTGTCTCGACCGCTAAAATTGCGCGGTGCCGTCACGGCGAAACTCGGCGATCTGGGCGGCTGCAACAGGGTTGTCCCGCGCGGCCGCAACAGGACGAGCAGCACCATGCCGCTGACAAACCCGCCGACATGCGCCCAAAACGCCACCCCCGCATCGCCGGGATCGCCCAACAGCCCATCCAAGAGCTGTAGCCCGAACCATAGGCCCAGCATGATCCAGGCCGGCACGGCGATGATGCGGACGAAGATGACGATCCACATCAGCACGTGCACTTTGGCGAAAGGATACAACAGCAGATAGGCGCCAAGCACCCCGGCGATCGCGCCTGATGCGCCGATCATCGGCACGGTCGAAGTAGCATCGGGCAGCGCCTGGCACAGCGCGGCAACGGCCCCGCTCACCAGATAAAGCAGCAGGTAGCGGACATACCCCAGCACGTCCTCGATATTGTTCCCGAAAATCCATAGGAACAGCATGTTGCCACCGAGATGCAGCCAGCCCCCATGCAGGAACATGCTGGTGAAGATCGTCATCCAAGACGGTACTGATGAAACGTAATCGGCTGGTAGGTCGGCGGGATGGAACAGCGCCGCCGGGACCATCGCGAAGGCGATGCCGCTATCGTCCTGGCCGAGCTGCCACAAAAAGACGAGGCCGCAGAGCGCTATCAGCCCATAGGTGACGTATGGGGTCCGGCCGATCGGGTTGTCGTCATAGAGCGGCAAGAAGAAAAACATCGAGGTCTCGGCGCGGCCTGAGTCTTGCCGGCCTCGGCGAAAGTGTTACGTGCCGACCAGACCCAGCTGTGGACTCGATGGCTCGGCCATGCTGCGCTTCGGGATGCGCCCGGCGAGCCGAGCAAGTCGGCCGCCCTCGACAGCCGCCTTAATCGCCGCCGCCATGCGCACCGGATCGTGCGACTTGGCGATTGCAGTATCGACCATCACTGCGTCGCAGCCCAGTTCCATCGCCTGTGCCGCGTCCGACGCGGTGCCGATCCCGGCGTCGAGCACCACCGGTACCGGGCTTCGCGTGCAGATGAGCTCGATCGCCGCCGGGTTGGCGATGCCGCGCCCCGAGCCGATCAGCGAACCCAACGGCATCACTACGGCGCACCCGACATCGGCCAGTTTCTGGCAAGAAACCGGGTCTTCATTGCAATAGGGCAACACCACAAAGCCCTTGCGCACCAGCTCGTCGGCGGCATGGACCAATTGTTCGACATCGGGATAGAGCAGATCGCGGTCGCCAATCAGTTCGAGCTTGATCCAATTGGTGTTGAGCGCCTCCCGCGCCAATTCGGCGGTAAGGATCGCGTCGCGCGCGGTAACGCAGCCTGCAGTGTTGGGCAGGATCGGATACCGGTCGCCCAGCAAGTCGACGAGACTCTCGGCATACCCCTCGAGACTGATACGACGGATTGACATCGTCACCATGCAGGGACTGCACGCAGCCATCGCATCGAGCATTATCTGCTGGTTCGGATAGCGCGCGCTGCCGACGAATAGTCGCGACGACATCGTTGTGCCGGCGATCAGAAACGGGTCGTTGGTCATGGCGCTATCCTAGCCGAATACCTCAGCCACCCTGCAACGGGCGGACAATCTCGATGGCGTCGCCGGCCTTGAGCGACGCCTCGTCCCAGCTGGCGCGGCGGACCACCGCGCCGTTGACCGCGACCGCCAGAAAACGCGCGCCGGGGTCAATCCCACGCGCGGCCAAAAGCTGCGCGATCGTCGCCGCCGCGACTTCCTCGTCGACGCCGTTGATCTTGAGCCGGGTCATTGCGCCGCCTCGGCGGCGAGCTTATTGAACCGCTGCGGGGCGAAGGGCCGCGCCATCTCCGGCAACCGTCCGCTCAGAATATAGTCGCTGACGACCGCCGCGCTGACCGGGGTCAGCAGGATACCGTTGCGGTGATGCCCGGTCGCGACGACCAGCCCGTCGATCCCGCTGGGCCCCAGCATCGGTGCATCGTCGCGCGAGCCGGGGCGGAAGCCGACCCAGGTCTCGACGACCGGCAATTCCTCGATCGTCGGCACCGCGCGCCAGGCGCCCTCGATCAGCGTCAGCATCCCGCCGGCAGTTATTGCCGTGTCGAAGCCGCGCTCTTCGACGGTACCACCGACGATCAGTCGACCGTCGTTGCGCGGCACCAGATAGCCACCGTTCGGCAGCCACACCACATGGCGGATCAGCGGCGCAACCTTATCCATCTGCAGCGCCAGCATCTGGCCCTTGATCGGGCGCACCGGCGGCAGATGGGGTGCCGGGATGCCGCCGATCTCGCGCGACCAAGCGCCGGCGGCGAGGACGACGATGTCGGCTTCGTCGCGGCCGCTCTCGGTCTCGACGCCACGAGCCCTGCCACCCGCAATCACCACTTCCTTGACCGCGCAATGCTCGTGCAGCTCAACCCCGGCGGCGCGGCAGGCGGCGATCAGCGCGCGGGTGAGGCAGCGGTTCTCGACCTGGTGATCGTTGCGGCTCAAGACAGCAGCGGCGATGCCGGGCTTCAGATGCGGCTCCAGCCGGCGCGCCTCGGCCGCGTTGAGCCATTCGAGATCGAGGCCTAACCCTTTCTGAAACTCGTAGGAATGGCGCAAGGTCTCGGCGTCGTCGCGGTTGAGCGCGACATTGAGGGTCCCCTCGCCGCGATACTCGACCGAGATGCCACTCGCGGCTTCGAGTTCGCGGGCGAAATCGGGCCATAGGCGCTGGCTTTCGAGCGTCAGCGGCAGCAGCGGCTCCTCGCCCGGCTCGGTCTCGATCGCCGCCGCCAGCATCCCCGCCGCGGCCCAGCTCGCGCCGCGCCCGGCCTCACCCCGGTCGTAGACCGCGACGCGGCAGCCCGCTTGCGCCAGCCGCCAGGCAATGCCCAGACCGATGACGCCGGCGCCAATGACGACAGTCTTCGGTCGAGCGGACGATAAAACGTTTGGTGCGGTGATGACGGACTCCCTCCACCGGGACTGGCCCGGCCAGGTTCAGTGGGTCTGTTCTCAGCCGCCCTATCGCTCGCGGGCAATCCCGCGCGCCGGGCAGCACCCCAGCCTCATGCCGATTTTTGGGCGGAGCCCGGGGCGATGCAAGGGTTTTCTTCGCCACATCGCGGTGCCAGGCGCAAAGCCCCGCGGGTTACGCTGCAAAAGTTCACCCGCAGCCTTGGCGCCGGTGGCGAGTGCACGGACACAAACATTGCAGAATGCGCGCCACTTACGCAGCGCGAAATTGACCGAGATCAACGTCTCGGCGTATATCCCCGCGCGCGATGACCGGGCGGTTGATCGCCGGCCGACTCCATGCGGTGTAGTGAAATAAACCGCACGACAATTCAGTAAAGTTGCGCATCCGTGCTGATTTACACAAGTCGTAGAAATCACCCCCAACCCAACCACGAGGACGAGTGGCCATGAATTTTACAAAATGCCGTACAGTCACTGCGGCGCTTCTTCTGGCGGTTGCTGGAGCAGCACCGGCAATGGCACAAAGCGACAATGGGCCATCGGTTGAGATCGAGACGACGTCGGTCGTAATCGGTATCGGCGGTCAGTCCGGCGAGGGCCTACTCAACCTGCCGAACCTCGGGACGAATTGTACCTACCCGTTCAAGGTCAGCGGGTTTGGCGCCGGCATTCAGGTTGCCGTTTCCAAGATATCCGCGGCCGGACCGATCAGGAACCTGACACGGCTAGAGGATTTCCCGGGGAATTATAGCGCCTCAGAGGGTCAGGCAACCGTAATCGCCGGCGCCGGCGCGATGTCGATGAAAAACACGGCAAACAACGTTCTCATCGACCTCACCTCGAAAACAGCGGGCCTCGGCTTGGGCATCGGCGCCTCAGGCCTGACGGTGAATATGCCCATTCCGCCGGCGACCGAGCCGCGGGCCTATGTGTTTGAATTCGGCTTCAACAAGAATTGGCTTAGCCTGGAAAACAAAAACAAGCTGAACCAGGTAATCAACGCCTGGAAGTGCCGGTTCGTGAGGATCGACGTGGCCGGTTACAGCGACACCACCGGCAAGGAAGCTAATAACCTCAACCTGTCGGAACTGAGAGCGAATGCCGTGCGCGATTACCTGGTGGGGGCCGGGGTCGTCTCGGCTCGCATCAACACGCACGTGGCCGGAGAACAGGATCTCCGGGTGCCGACGCCCAACGGCGTCCGCTTGCGCAGCAACCGCGTGGTTATTGTGACGATCCAGTAGCGCCATAACGAAAGCGCGTCCCGCTCCGGCGAGGACGCGCTTGACGCAACTGATCCCTTCCGGATGCACGGGCACCAATACCTCTGATTGCGATCGAAGATTAACGTTTCAGTTAGATTTAGTCCGCATCCTATCGACCACGCGCTCCCGTGGCGCGCTGCCCGCATGGGCATCCTCCCCTCAGCCTTGAGGCCGCTTTCGTAGCGGCCTCTTTTTTTGCCCGATAACGGGCGAGCCTGCGGCGCGCTATGATCGGGACAGGCCAGACGCAGGAGTGAGTCACGACGATGGTACGCACCGCACTCCGAGTCCTTGTCGTTGGCGTGTTGCTTCCCTGGAGCCATGCGGCGCCGGCCGACACTGCCTCGCCCCTCAAAACCGAAATCAACAGCTACATCCATCGCCTCGAGGCATCGACAGGAGGCCGGCTCCATTGGGATGACGCAGGCAGCTTTGAGGTCAAGGAAAGCGGCGACACCGCGACCGCCACGATCGCCAACGCAGCTCTGTCGTTTCGGAAGGAGCCGGGCGACCAAAAACCGATCGTCTCGGTCACGCTCGACCGGATCGAGATCCGGCGCGCGCCGGCCGCGACCGGAGCGAACCTCACCGAATATTTGATCTCGTTTCCGGCATCCTCGACGATCACGGGCAGCGACGGGACCGAAGTCACCGTCTCGCTGAAAGATGGTCGGATGAGCCTTGTGCTGGAAGCCCCCGGCGATCTCCAGCGCGCGATGACCCTCACCGTCGGCGGAGGCCGTGTCGAGCAGAAGGACCATAAGGACTATCTGGCCTTCGGGCCGCTCGCGTCGAGTTGGAAGATCGTCCGCACCGACAGCGGCGGCTGGCACGCTCCGCTCGATTTCGAACTCAAAGGCCTCGAGTTTCTCTTCGCCGACGCGGCGCTCGCCGGGGCGGTCGACCGCATGCTCTATGCCGGTGAGGCGGTTGGCCCGAGCCTCACCGAACTCGACGCGATGCGCGACAAGGTCGCCGAAATCCGCGAGCAGGACAGCCCGGAACAGAAGGTCGCCGGCTGGCTGGATCTGCTGCCGAAATTGGTTGCCGTCTTCAGCTCATCGAAGGGCGATCTGACTATCGAGAACATCACGGTCAAGAAACCCGACGGTGAAACCCAAGTGACGTTGAAGAAGGCAAATTTGGGCGGCGGGCTGAGCGGGCTCGATGGCGAAAAGGCGACGTTTTCCGTGAGCATCGGCTACGAGGGGCTGACGATCGCCCCATCGCTGCTTCCGGAAGTCCGGGTGCCGCAGCGCGGCGTGATCGATCTTGCTCTCGAGGACATCGCCACCAGCGCGCTACGTACGCTGGCTGAGGCGGGGAGCGAGGCCAAACCCGACGCGCCCGACGAGGTACGGCAGAAAGCGATCCAGCAGCGTACGGTCACGGCGATGTCGCTGAACCCGGTGCTGCGGCTACGCGAAGCCGCAATGGAATTCAAACACGTGAAGATCGCGGCCACCGGCGAAGCCAAACGCGCGCCACCGATGCCGGTCGGCTACTCCGCGACTGCCCAGATTGCGGTGCGCGGTTTCGATGCGCTGTCCGACATCGTGACCAGCAATTTGGGCCGCGCTTATCTGCCGCTGCTCAAGTTCATCGGCACGGCCGAGGCCGCTGCGGACGGGACTGCGGCCGTCAAATTCCACGTGACCTCGGGGTTTGGACAGACGATCGCCGTCAACGGCAGCAACCTTGCTGCTTGGTTCGACGCCCACGCCTCCAGCAGCCTGGGGTCAGCCCAGCTGAGCACGCTGCAACTCGCCGACCCGCCGATGACCGGCGATGATGTAAGCGCCGTGCAACAGGCTCTCCCCGCCGATAAGCGGGGAAGCCTGATTGCCGGCTCGTACGACACCGCGACGGCCCTCGCCGTGGCCCAGTTCCAGAAGGATTCCGGGCTCAATGTCGACGGCGTCGTCGACGCCAAGACCCGCGACAAGCTCGGCATCAAGCCGCCACCCCCACCACCGGCGCCGCAGCCGACTCCGCCGAAAAATTGACAGGCGCCAGGGCGCCAACTATCACCGCTCCGAGCAGGAGCGCGCGATGAACAAGATCTTTCCTGACGCCACGGCCGCCCTAGCTGGATTGCTGCACGACGGCATGACGATTATGGCCGGAGGGTTCGGCCTGTCCGGCATCCCCGAGAAGCTGATCGCCGAGATCAAATCGTCCGGCGTCTCGGGCCTCACCGTCATCTCAAACAATGCCGGGATCGACGGCGCCGGGCTCGGCTTGCTGCTCGAGACGCGGCAGATCAAGAAGATGATCTCGTCCTATGTCGGCGAGAACAAGCTCTTCGCCGACCTTTACCTGAAAGGCGAGCTGGAGCTGGAGTTCAATCCGCAGGGCACGCTCGCCGAGCGCATCCGCGCCGGGGGCGCCGGAATCCCCGCCTTCTTCACCAAGACTGGGGTCGGCACCCTTGTCGCCGAGGGCAAGGAGACGCGCGAGTTCGACGGTCAGACCTATATCCTGGAGCGCGGCCTCGCCGCCGATCTGGCGATCATCCATGCCTGGAAAGCCGACACCGAGGGCAACCTCGTGTTCCGCAAGACCGCACGCAACTTCAATCCGGTTATGGCGACGGCCGGCCGGGTCACCGTCGCCGAAGTCGAGCACCTGGTTCCGGCCGGGCAGATCGACCCCGACCAAATCCACACCCCCGGCATCTTCGTGCAGCGCATCGTCCACTACGACCACTACGAAAAGCGCATCGAGCAGCGTACCGTGCGCAAGCGCGGCTAGCCAAAGGAGCCTCCCATGCCCTGGACCCGCGATGAGATGGCGCAGCGCGCCGCCCTTGAGCTGAAGGACGGGTTCTATGTCAATCTCGGCATCGGTATACCGACGCTAGTGTCGAATTACATCCCGAGCGGCATCATCGTTCAGCTGCAGAGCGAGAACGGCATGCTCGCCATGGGGCCGTTCCCTTACGACGGCGACGAAGACCCCGACCTCATCAACGCCGGCAAGCAGACCATCACCGAATTGCCGACGACGAGCTATTTCGACAGCGCGCAATCCTTCGGCATGGTGCGCGGCGGGCATATCGACCTGTCGATCCTCGGCGCGATGCAGGTGGCCGAAAACGGCGACCTCGCTAACTGGATGATCCCCGGCCGGATGGTCAAGGGGATGGGCGGGGCAATGGATCTGGTCGCCGGGGTGAAGCGGGTCGTGGTCCTGATGGAGCACACCGCCAAGGACGAGCCAAAGCTCCTCCGTCGCTGCACCTTGCCGCTGACTGGCGCCGGCGTTGTGGACATGGTGATCACCGATCTTGGCGTCTTCCAGATCGACCGCCGCGGCAGCGGGATGACCCTGCTCGAGCTGGCGCCCGAGGTGTCGCTTCAGGAAATCCGCGGCAAGACCGAGGCCGATTACGCGCTCGGCGCCGGCTTAGCCTGAGCGCCACCTCGGCTCTTTCCCCGTCGTCTCGACCGCGCTCGGCCGGATTTGGTAGAATGGCGCCCGGCTGCGCGCCAACATCATGAGAACGCCGACCGACCCGTCACCGCCCGGCTTGTCGCGGGACCTTCGCCTCGATTTTTTCCGCGGCGTGGCGTTGATCTGCATCTTCATCGATCACATTCCGGAAAACTATCTGAACTACTTCACCCTCTCGGCGATCGGCTTTTCCGATGCGGCGGAGGTGTTCATTTTCATCTCCGGGTTTACCGCGTCGCTGGTCTACGGTAGGGCGATGGCGGCGCGCGGGGTGTTGTTCGCGACCGTCCAGGTGATGCGTCGCGCCTGGCAGCTCTACGTCGCCCACATCTTCCTGTTCGTCATCTTCATCGCCGAGGTGTCGTACACGGTCAGGACCTTCAACAATCCGATGTACAACGAGGAGATGGGGGTCGGGGATTTTCTCGAACATCCGCACATCGCGGTAATCCAGGCGCTGATCCTGCAATTTCAGCCGACCTTCCTCGACATCCTGCCGCTCTACATCGTGCTGCTCTTGATCTTTCCACTGGTACTCGTCGCGGTGCGACGTGATCGATGGCTGGCGCTGGTTCCCTCGTTCCTGATCTATCTCGCGGTACAAATCTTCGGCATTGACGTGCCGGCTTATCCTACCGGCAGCTTGTGGACGTTCAATCCGCTCGCTTGGCAGTTTCTCTTCGTGCTGGGGGCTGTGCTGGGTCAGACCGACGCGCGTCAGCGCGGTCCGGCCGCTCTTTTGCGCCTCGCCTATGTGCCGGCCATTGTCATCGCGATCGCTGCGCTGACCATTCGTCTGAGTTGGTTGTTCCACGGATTCCATGAGAACTTCCCCGCCCTGTTTCTGCGGGCGCTCTGGCCGGTCAATAAGAGCAATCTCGCGCCCATACGCCTCATCTCGTTCTTTGCTCTATTTGTGCTGGTGGCGCACTGGATCGCGCCGCGAGCGACATTCCTGCGCTCAGCCTGGACGCGGCCGGTCGTGTTGTGCGGCAGCCATTCGCTCGAAATCTTCTGCCTCAGCATTTTGTTATCGGTGCTCGGTCATTTCCTGATGTCGGAAATCGCCTCGGGGTTCAGTATGCAGCTCGCGGTCAATGTCGTCGGCATTGCCGCAATGTGTCTGACGGCGGCGATGCTTGACTGGTATAGAGAAGTGCAACGAACACCGCTGACGCCGGCCATGCCGGCGGGGAGTCAGCGGGGCGACGGGGAGGGTTGATGGGGGGAAGGCGGTACTCCGCCAGCCCGGTAATGGTGGCGCTGGCGGGAACTTTGGCTGTGATGATTACGACTGCGCACAGTTTCGCGGCCGAACCGGACGAATGCGCCACGCCGCCGGAGCTCGTGGAAACGGAGACCCAGCTGCCGCACCTTGCCGCTCGGCTCAACGCGCATCAGCCCGCGACGATTGTCGCGATCGGCGGGGCCTCTACGATCGGCCAGGCTGCGGGTTCGCCGGACCTCTCCTTTCCGCACCAGCTTGAGCAGATCCTGGCGCAGATTTATCCGAAGGGGTCGATAGCCGTCGTTAACAAAGGCGTTCCGCGGCAATCGGCGCGGCAGAACCTGGAACGCTTTGCGACCGACGTGTTTGCCGAGGACCCCGTCATGGTGATCTGGGAGACCGGCATCAACGACGCGGTGCGCGGTACCGATGTCGACGAGTTCGCCGAGACGCTACAGACCGGCGTAGACGAGCTCAAGAACCGAGCAATCGACACCGTCATGGTCGACATGCAATTCTCGAAGAGCGCTACTGCCCTTATCAATTTCGAAGCATATCTGAAGGCATTACACCGCGTCGGTGATCTTGCTGAGGTTTATGTGCTGCCGCGTTACGCCATGATGCGTTACTGGAGCGAGCAGAAAGTGTTCAATTTCGACGAGGTTGCCCCGGCGGACCGCGCCAAGCTGGCGGCGCGCGTCTATGACTGCATCGCCTACAAGCTGGCTCAAGTCATACGGCGCGCCGTCCCATGACCCGCAACGCCTTCTGGCGTGACATTGCCCTCACCGCCGCTCTCCTCCTCCCCGCTACCGCGCTCGCGGCGGTGCAAAATTGGTGCGACGCGCCGCCGGGCTGGGCCGCGATCCTGCAGCCGCTCGAACGTACCGCCGCGCAGATCAATGCCGGCGGGCCGCTCAGCATCGTCGCGATCGGATCGTCCTCCACCGTGGGAGTGGGCGCGACCGGCCCTGAGCAGACCTATCCGAGCCAGCTTCAGGCGGCGCTCAGCGCGCATTTTCCCAGCCTCGACATCCACGTCGTCAACCGCGGTATCAGCGGCCAAGACGCGCCCGAGGAAGTGGCTCGGCTGTCCGCCGATGTCGTCGCGCTGCATCCCGATCTGGTGATCTGGCAAGTCGGCACCAACGCCGTGCTGCGGCACGACGACCTCTCTGCTGACGGCGAATCGTTGCGCGCCGGCGTAGCCATGTTGAAGAACGCTGGCATCGACGTCGTGCTGATGGATCTGCAATACGCGCCGCGTGTGGTCGACCGGTCGTCCTTCAGCGTGATGGAAGATCTGATCGCGGATACTGCGAATGAGGCCCATGTCGGGTTGTTCCGCCGCTTCGCGCTGATGCGCTATTGGCAGCGCACCCACCCGGCTGCCGCACCGTCCATGATCGGCGCCGACGGTCTGCACATGACCGATGTCGGTTATGGCTGCCTGGCCGACGACCTCGCCGCGGCGCTGGAAGCGAATTGGCAATCGGGCGAAAAGCTCGCCCGTCGCGCGCGTGGCGCCACCGACGCTATTGCGGGGCTGAAGCAGGCACCCACTCGGGAACTCGACCGATGGTTGGGGTTGCCTTGAGTGCGGCGAAACGACGCTTAAGTAAATAGCTGGCGAAAGGTCAGCGGCAAGCGCGAGCCCCAGGCGCCCATCGCTCTGGTAGAATCGGTTTGGGGAACGGTGCGGGTTCATATATGCTGCAGTGCAAATGACAGGACACCACAAGATGTTGTTACTGTCGGTTCAGAATGCGGTGGATCGCGAGTGGCGACCCCACCCTTCCCAAAAAGGGTGTGGCGAGGCCCCAGCGCGGTTGATCGACCCTAGTGTTGCCACAAAGCTTTGGCATATGGCTTGCGTCTGCGGATGGGGTTGGAGTTGGCGGAATGTGGCCGCGCCGATGTGCGGCCACGGGGGGCGGTGGCGATTTTCGCGCATAAATTTATTGTGCATTTACACGGCGGCGCCAGACTTTTTACGCGTCGCCCGCGTTGTGCATGAGCGGATGCGATGGTCACCGAAGGGTCCGGCACCGTGGTCGATTGAGGTGAGCAATGCGATCGGATAGCGCGATGTTGCGGTCGGAGGACGGGATTTTCGGGCTCTACTCGCGGCTCTACGAGAATCGCCGTGAGGTCGAGTATTCGCTGGAGGACTACCTGCGAGCCTGCTCCGACGATCCGTCGTTTTATGCGGGCGCGGCCGAGCGCCTGCTGGCGGCGATCGGCGAGCCGGTCATGGTGGACACCAGCCAGGATCCGCGTCTCGGCCGGATCTTCATGAACCGGACGATGAAGATCTATCCCGCCTTCGAAGATTTCTACGGCATGGAAGAGACGATCGAGCGGATTGTCGGCTTCTTCCGCTACGCCGCGCAGGGATTGGAGGAGCGCAAGCAGGTGCTCTATCTGCTGGGACCGGTCGGTGGCGGCAAGTCCTCGCTCGCCGAGCGGCTCAAGCTGCTGATGGAGAAAGAGCCGATCTATGTGCTGAAAGCGGGCGACCAGATCAGCCCGATCTTCGAGAGCCCGCTCGGCCTGTTCGACCCGATCACGCTCGGCGCCGAGATCGAGACGCGCTACGGCATCCCGCCACGTCGCCTGACCGGCACGATCTCGCCCTGGGCGGTCAAGCGGCTCGACGAGTTCGGCGGCGACATTTCCAAGTTCAGCGTGATCCGCTTGCTGCCATCGCGGCTGAAGCAGATCTGCGTCGCCAAAACCGAGCCAGGCGACGAGAACAATCAGGACGTCTCGAGCCTCGTCGGCAAGGTCGATATTCGCAAGCTTGAGATGTATTCGCAGAACGATCCCGACGCCTACTCCTTCTCGGGCGGTCTCAACCGCACGACGCAGGGGCTGATGGAATTTGTCGAGATGTTCAAGGCGCCGATCAAGATGCTGCACCCGCTCTTGACCGCGACGCAGGAGGGCAACTACGCCGGCACTGAGAATATCGGCGGCATCCCCTATCAGGGCATCATCCTCGCGCACTCCAACGAGGCCGAGTGGCAGAGTTTCAAGAACAACAAGAACAATGAAGCCTTCATCGACCGCATCTCGGTCATCAAGGTGCCGTACTGCCTGCGCTCGACCGAAGAACGGCGCATCTACGAGAAGTTGCTGCAGTCGAGTGAGCTTGCCAACGCGGCGTGCGCACCGTCGACGCTCGACATCCTGTCGAGGTTCTGTGTGCTGTCGCGGCTGAAACCGCACGAGAACTCGAACCTGCACTCCAAGATGCGGGTCTATGACGGCGAGAGCCTCAAGGACACCGATCCGCGCGCCAAATCGGTGCAGGAATACCGTGACGCCGCCGGCGTCGACGAGGGCATGGAAGGCATTTCGACCCGGTTTGCCTTCAAGGTCCTGTCGGGCACGTTCAACTTCGACACCCAGGAAGTCGCCGCCGACCCGGTGCACATGATGTACGTGCTGGAGCAAGCGATCTGGCGCGAGCAGTTCCCCGACGCGATCGAGAAGAAGTACCTCAACTTCATCAAGGCCGAGCTGGCGCCGCGCTACGCCGAGTACATCGGCAACGAGATTCAGAAGGCCTACCTCGAATCGTATTCGGACTACGGACAGAACCTGTTCGACCGTTACGTCGCCTATGCCGATGCGTGGATCGAGGACCAGGACTTCAAGGATCCCGATACCGGTCAGCTGTTGAACCGCGAGCTGTTGAACCAGGAATTGTCGAAGATCGAGAAGCCGGCCGGCATCGCCAATCCCAAGGACTTTCGCAATGAGGTCGTCAAGTTCGCGCTGCGCGCCCGCGCCGCCAATAGCGGCCGCAACCCGTCATGGCAGTCCTATGAGAAGCTGCGTGAGGTCATCGAGCGGCGCATGTTCAGCCAGGTCGAAGACCTTCTCCCGGTGATCAGCTTTGGCAGCAAGAAGGACTCGGACACTGAGAAGAAGCACGCCGATTTCCTCGAGCGCATGGTCAGCCGTGGCTACACCGAGCGGCAGGTGCGCCGGCTGGTCGAGTGGTACATGCGCGTCAACAAGGCCGGTTAGGTCGCCCGAGCAGACCTGCAGCCAGGGCGATCCGGAGAAGCGTCGATGAACGTTGTCGATCGCCGCCAGAACCCGAAGGGCAAGAGCCTTAGCAACCGGCAACGGTTCCTGGAGCGCGCCCGAGCCGAGGTCAAAGGGGCGGTGCAGGATGCGCTGCGCAAGCGCAAGGTGGCCGATGTCGAGCATGGTGAGAAGATCGCCATCCCGACGCGTGGCATCATCGAGCCGGTGTTTCACCACAGCCGGCGCACCGGGCGCAGCGATCATGTCGTGCCGGGCAACAAGGAATATGTCCGCGGCGACGAGATCCCGCGCCCACAAGGCGGCGGCGATGGCGGCGGGCGCGAGGGCAGTCCCGACGGCTCGGGTGAGGATGCGTTCGAGTTCACGCTGACCAAGGAAGAGTTCCTCGATATGTTCTTCGAGGATCTCGAACTGCCCGACCTGGTCAAAAAAACGCTGAAGGACACGACCGCGGTCGATCTACAGCGCGCCGGCTATACCGTCACCGGCTCGCCATCCAATCTCAGCATCCCGCGCACGATGCGCCAGAGCATGGCTCGGCGCATCTCCCTGAAACGCCCGAAGCTCGGCGAACTCGAAGCGCTGCGCGAGGAGATCGAGAAGGCCAAGGCGCGCGGCGCCGACGAGGAGGTCGAGCGGCTGACGCTGCTGCTCGAAAAGAGCGAGCGGCGTAGCAAGATCATCCCCTATATCGACCCGCTCGACGTGCGCTATCGCCGCTTCGAGCGCGTACCGAAGCCGAACACCGAGGCGGTGATGTTCTGCTTGATGGATGTGTCGGGCTCGATGACCGAGGCGATGAAAGACCTTGCCAAGCGGTTCTTCATGCTGTTGCACGTCTTCCTCATCCGCCGTTACCGGCATGTCGACGTGGTCTTTATTCGACATACCTCGACCGCCGAAGAGGTCGACGAGGAAACCTTCTTCTACAGCCGCGAGACCGGCGGCACCGTGGTTTCGACCGCACTCGAAAAGATGCTGGAGATCGCCCGTGCCCGCTATTCGACCGACCGCTGGAATATTTACGGGGCGCAGGCTTCGGACGGCGACAATTACGGTGCCGACAGCAGCCGCTGCGTCTCGCTCTTGGGTGGCGAGGTGCTGCCGCTCTGCCAGTACTTCTCCTATGTCGAGGTCGGCGACGGCACCGGCGGCAGCCTGACCGGCCTGTCCCGCGACAGCGATCTGTGGCGCGCCTACAGCGAGGTCGCTCCGGCGCACGCGCATTTCGCGATGCGGCGGGTCGGCGACCCGGCGCAGATTTTCTCGGTGTTCCACGAACTCTTTGCCAAAGGGGGCGTCCGTGCCTGACGCACGCGCCACAGCCAAAACCAAAAAACCCGTCGCGATTGGCACCCCGCTCTTCACCGGCCCGAACTGGGATTTCGGTGGTCTGCGGAAGGTGCATGACGCGATCGAGCGCATCGCCGTCGACGAGATGGGGCTCGACACCTACCCGCTGCAGATCGAGGTTATCACCTCCGAGCAGATGCTCGACGCCTATGCCTCCGCCGGGCTGCCGCTGATGTACGGTCATTGGAGCTTCGGCAAGCACTTCGCCTATCACGAGACCCTCTACAAGAAGGGCCTCGCCGGCCTTGCCTATGAGATCGTCATCAATTCCAACCCGGTCATCTGCTACATCATGGAAGAGAACTCCATGACCATGCAGACGTTGGTCATCGCGCATGCCGGGTTCGGCCATAACCACTTCTTCAAGAACAATTATTTCTACCGGCAGTGGACCGATGCCGACGGCATCCTCGATTACCTGAGCTTCGCCCGCGACTACGTCGCCAAATGCGAGGAAAAATACGGCTACGAGGCGGTCGAGCGCATCCTCGACGCCGGTCACGCGCTGAAGGATCACGGCGTCAATCGCTATGCTCGCCGCTCTCGGCCGAACCTCGCCGAGGAGCGCCGCCGCGCCAGCGAGCGCCACGCGCACGACGAAGCCACCTTCAACGATCTCTGGCGCACCGTCCCGACCGCCGAGAAGGACGAGGACGAAATCGAGGACGAGGATAAGCGGCAGGACATACAGCGTAAGCTCGGCCTGCCCGAGGAGAACCTGCTCTATTTCATCGAAAAGCGGGGGCCTCGGCTTGAGGATTGGCAGCGCGAGTTGATCCGTATCGTCCGCCACGTCTCGCAGTACTTCTATCCGCAGCGCCAGACCCAGGTGATGAACGAGGGCTGCGCGACCTTCTGCCACTACGAGATCATGAACCGGCTGCACGACCGCGGCCTGATCACCGAAGGCGCGATGCTTGAGTTCCTTCATTCGCATTCGAGCGTCGTGTCCCAGCCGGGCTTTGACGATCCGCGTTATGGCGGTCTCAACCCCTATGCGCTCGGCTTCTCGATGATGGGCGACATCAGGCGCGTCTGCACCAACCCGACCGAGGAAGATCGCGAGTGGTTCGCCGATATCGCCGGCAACCAGGACCCGTTCGGCGTGCTGCGCCATGCCTGGGCCAATTACCGGGATGAGAGCTTCATCCTGCAATACATGAGCCCGGAGATCATCCGGCGCTTCCGGCTCTTCCAGATCAACGACGACTCGTCGAAGCCGTCGCTTCGGGTCGAGGCGATCCACGACGAGCTCGGCTACCGCCGCGTCCGCAGCGCGCTGTCGCGGCAATACGATCTGTCGCGGCGAGAGCCCGATATCCAGGTGGTCGATGTCGACCTCACCGGCGACCGCTGCTTGGTGCTGGCGCATTACGTTCATGACGGAGTGCTGCTCGAGGAGAAGAGCTGCCGCGCCGTGCTGCGCCACACCGCGCTCCTGTGGGGCTATGCGGTGAAGCTGCTCGAGATCGAAGCGGCGACGGACAAGGTGCTCAAGACCTACGACGCCAGCGACGCAAAGTAACTTGCCCCGTCTCTCCCTGCGGACCGGCAGGAGAGGCGCTATATTCCCGGCATGAACATCCTCGGCATCGAGACGAGCTGCGACGAGACCGCCGTCGCCGTCGTGGCGGACGGCGCTCCGCCGCTCATCCGCGCTAATCTGGTGCAGTCGCAACTCGACGAGCACGCGCCCTATGGTGGCATCGTGCCGGAGATCGCCGCGCGCGCCCATCTCGATCATCTCCAGGAGCTGATCCGCGAGGCGCTCGGCAGCGCAGGGATCGGCATCGACGACCTCGACGGCGTCGCCGCCGCCGCCGGTCCGGGCCTCATCGGTGGTCTTATCGTCGGCACCATGGCAGCGAAGGGCATCGCCTGGGCGGCCAAGAAGCCGTTCGTCGCAGTCAATCATCTCGAGGCGCACGCGCTGACCGCACGGCTCACCGACGACGTCGCATTTCCCTATCTCCTCCTGCTGGTGTCGGGCGGGCATTCGCAGCTCCTCGTCTGCGCCGGGGTCGGCGAGTATCGCCAGCTCGGCACGACGCTCGACGACGCGGCGGGCGAAGCCTTCGACAAGAGCGCCAAGCTCTTGGGGTTGGCGCAACCCGGTGGGCCGGCAATCGAGGCGGCGGCGCGCGCCGGTGACCCGCGTCGCTTCCCGCTGCCCCGGCCACTGAAGGGCCGCGAGGGCTGCGATTTCTCGTTCTCCGGCCTCAAGACCGCGATCCGCGAGCGCGTCCTCGCCGCGGACGCGGCCGATCCGCAAACGATCGCCGACCTCGCCGCCGCCATCGAGCTGGCGATCTGCGATACGCTGGTCGACCGCACGGCGATCGCCCTACGCCGGTTTCGATACGAATACCCGCAAGGCACGAGCCTCGTCGCCGCCGGTGGGGTGGCCGCCAATGCCCGGCTTCGCGCGCGCCTCGCCGCACTCGCGGGCGACGCCGGGCTTGCCTTTGTCGCCCCGCCGCCGGCGCTCTGCACCGACAACGGCGCGATGATCGCCTGGGCCGGCATCGAGCGACTGCGCCTTGGCTATTCCGACCCGCTCGACGCGCCGGTGCGGCCGCGCTGGCCGCTCGACTCGGCGGCCCAAGGGAGATTGCCTTCGCAATGACGCGGCTGGCCATCATTGGCGCCGGCGCCTGGGGCACCGCACTGGCGCTTGCCGCGCGCCGCGCCGGCAGCGACGCCACCATCTGGGCACGCGACCCCGCCATCGCCGCGGCGATCAACGAGCGTCACGAGAACCCCGTCTACCTGCCCGGCATCGCCCTCGATCCGGCTATCGCCGCGACCACGGACTTGGCTCAGGCCACCGCGGGCGCTGAGGCGGCGCTGCTCGCGGTGCCGGCCCAGTTCCTGCGCGACGTCCTGGCGGCGCTCGTGCCGCACCTGCCTCCATCGCTACCGCTCTTGCTTTGCGCCAAGGGGATCGAAATTGTCACTCTGATGACGATGGCCGAGGTGGCCGAGGAGCTATGCCCCCGCCGCCCGCTCGCGGTTCTGTCTGGGCCGAGCTTTGCCGCCGAGGTCGCGCGCGACCTGCCGACTGCTGTCGTCATCGCCAGTCGCGACCCGGCCCTTGCCCGTAGTTTCACGGCGGCGCTCGGCAGCGCGCGCTTCCGGCCCTACCTTTCGGAAGACCCGATCGGGGTCGAGCTCGGCGGCGCGGTCAAGAACGTCTTGGCGATCGCCTGCGGGATCGTCGACGGGCGCCGCCTCGGTGACAACGCGCGCGCGGCGTTGATCACCCGCGGCCTCGCCGAGATGACGCGGCTCGGGGTCGCCAAGGGGGCGCGCGCGGAAACTTTCGCCGGTCTCTCCGGCCTGGGCGATCTGGTGCTGACCTGTGGCGGGGCGCAATCGCGCAACCACGCACTGGGTCTCGCGCTCGGCCAGGGATCGAGCCTCACGGCGGCGCTCGCCGGTCGCCGGTCGGTCGTCGAAGGCATCGCCACCGCCGCGTCGGTGACGGCGTTGGCGGCCCGACTTAGAGTCGAGATGCCGATCGCCGAAGCGGTCGAGGCCGTGCTGCACCGCGGCATGGCGATCGACCGGATGATCGAGGAACTGCTATCACGGCCACACCGCGCCGAATGAAACCGGTGGTTCCGGCGGCTTTTGTCGCTGCACTGTCCCGGAAAATTCATTTCCGTGCGCCGCCCGTTACCCCATATCATACGGGCCGAGAGAGCACGGTCACGACGCGACCAAAGATGAGCGACAACGAAAAACGCGGCGGCGAGGAAGGACCGGGTACCGGCGTCATCGTCAAGGCGAAGCCGAAGACGAAGAAGCCGGCTATGTACAAGGTGTTGATGCTGAACGACGATTACACGCCAATGGAATTCGTCGTCCACATCCTTGAGCGGTTTTTCAGCAAGAACCGTCAGGAAGCGACACGGATCATGCTACACGTTCACCGCCGTGGTGTCGGGGTCTGCGGCGTTTACACGTACGAAGTCGCCGAAACGAAGGTTACGCAGGTCATGGATTTCGCCCGGCAGCACCAGCACCCGCTGCAGTGCACGCTGGAAAAAGACTAGGCTCTAGTAGGAAAGGGAGCGGCCGTGCTCTCACGCAACCTCGAAAAGTCGCTGCATCGGGCCCTCGCCTACGCCAATGAGCGGCGCCACGAATACGCCACGCTCGAGCACCTTCTCCTCGCCCTGACCGAGGACCAGGATGCGATCGCGGTTTTGCGGGCGTGCAGCGTCGATCTCGACCGGCTGCGCCGCGAAGTCCTCACCTATGTCGACAACGAGCTTGGTAACCTCGTCGCCAGCCACACTGAAGATGCGAAGCCGACCGCCAGCTTCCAGCGCGTGCTGCAGCGCGCCGCGATCCACGTCCAATCGTCGGGTCGCGAGGAGGTGACCGGCGCCAACGTGTTGGTGGCGATGTTCGCCGAGCGCGAGAGCCACGCTGTCTATTTCCTGCAGGAGCAGGACATGACCCGCTTCGACGCGGTCAACTACATCTCACACGGTATCGCCAAGGCGCCGGGCCGCACCGAGACGCGCCGCGTCCAAGGCGCCGAGGAGGAAGGCGAGCGCAGCGAAAAGGGCAACCAGAAGCGCGGACACGACGCGCTCGACGCCTATTGCGTCAACCTCAACAAGAAGGCCAAGACCGGCAAGATCGATCCGCTGATCGGGCGCGAGGCCGAAGTCGACCGTACCATCCAGATCCTCTGCCGGCGCTCGAAGAACAACCCGCTCTACGTCGGCGAGCCCGGTGTCGGCAAGACCGCGATCGCCGAAGGCCTTGCCCGGCGCATCGTCGGGCGCGAGGTGCCCGAGGTGCTGCTCAACGCGACGATCTTCGCGCTCGACATGGGGGCCCTCCTTGCCGGCACACGCTATCGCGGCGATTTCGAGGAGCGGCTAAAGGCGGTGCTGTCGGAACTCGAGCAGACCACCGGCGCCATCCTCTTCATTGACGAGATCCATACGGTGATCGGCGCCGGTGCCACCAGCGGCGGGGCGATGGACGCCTCGAACCTGTTGAAACCGGCGTTGGCCGGCGGCGTCATCCGCTGCATCGGCTCGACCACCTACAAGGAATATCGCAACTACTTCGAGAAGGACCGGGCGCTGGTCCGCCGCTTCCAAAAGATCGACGTTAACGAGCCGACGATCGAGGATTCGATCAAAATCCTGCGCGGCCTCAAACCCTATTACGAACGCCACCACAAGGTCCGCTATACCGCCGATGCGATCAAGGCCGCGGTCGAGCTGTCGCACCGCTATATCGGCGACCGCAAGCTGCCGGATAAGGCGATCGACGTCATCGACGAGTCGGGCGCGGCGCAGATGCTGCTGCCCGAAAGCAAGCGGCGCAAGACGATCACCGCCAGGGAGGTCGAGGCCTGCATCGCGACGATGGCGCGCATCCCTCCGAAAAGCGTGTCGCGGGACGACCGCGAGGTGTTGAAGAACTTGACCCGCGATCTCGAGACCATGGTGTTTGGCCAGAACCAGGCGATCGAGGCTCTGGTCTCGGCGATCAAGCTTGCCCGCGCCGGCTTGCGCGACCCCGAAAAGCCGATCGGCTCCTACCTGTTCTCGGGGCCGACCGGTGTGGGCAAGACCGAAGTCGCCCGCCAGCTCGCCCGCACCATGGGCATCGAGATCACCCGCTTCGACATGTCCGAATACATGGAGCGGCACACCGTCTCACGCCTTATCGGCGCGCCGCCGGGCTATGTCGGCTTCGACCAGGGCGGGCTTCTCACCGACGCGGTCGACCAGCATCCGCATTCGGTCTTGCTGCTCGACGAGATCGAGAAGGCGCATCCCGACCTGTTCAACATCCTGTTGCAGGTGATGGATTACGGGAAACTGACCGACCACAACGGCAAGATCGTCGATTTCCGCAACGTCATCCTGATCATGACGACCAATGCCGGCGCCGCCGAATTGGCCAAGCAGGCGATCGGCTTTGGCAGTGGCATCCGCACCGGTCATGACGAGGAAGCGATCAACCGGATGTTCACACCGGAGTTCCGCAACCGGCTCGACGCGACGATCTCGTTCGCGCCGCTGTCGCCGGAGACGATCGGGCGGGTCGTCGACAAGTTCATCCTGCAATTGGAAGAGCAGCTCGCCGACCGTAACGTGATCATCGAACTGCAGGCGAGCGCGCGCGCTTGGCTCGCCGAGAAAGGCTACGACCCGCTCTTCGGCGCGCGTCCGCTGGCGCGGATCATCCAAGAGCACATCAAGAAGCCGCTGGCCGAGGAGCTTTTGTTCGGCCATCTGGCGAAGGGTGGGATCGTCCGGGTCAAGCGCGACGAGACCGAGGACAAGCTCGCCTTCTCGTTCCACGAGAAGCCAGCGCCCGAAGCACCCAGCGTCCCGGACATCGAGCCGCAAGAGCCAGCGCTGGTGGAGTAAGTTCGCGCCGCCACCCGACGCGCTCTAACCCGAGAATGGCGGCTGAACCGGTTGCGCGCAGGCGGCGAACATCGATGAAGCTATATCCGCTACAGCTCGGCCGCACGAAAGTGCCTTATGGCCAATTCTATGGCGGCCTCTCGGGCTGGGAAGGGCTTCGGGCGTTGCTGCATTTCGTCACCGACAAAACCCACTACATTTGGGTCCCGATCCACGCTTACCTGCTCGAGCATCCAACAGAAGGCTTGGCCCTGTTCGACGCTGGAATTTGCTCGGATCAGGCGCATCGCCACAGCCAGTATTACCGCGGCCTGCTGAAGCTAATCCTCGACGAAGACGAGTACGCCCAGGAGCCGAATGAAACGCTGGCGGAGCAGCTGAAGCGCTTCGGCTATCGCTGCGACGATGTGAGGGCGGTCATCTTGACGCATTTGCATGAAGACCACGTCGGCGGGCTGCGCGACCTACCGAAGGCAAAGGTCGTGATCGCGAAGGCTGAATGGGACGCAAGACGGATGAAGCTCTTCGGTTTTATCCCGATGTTTTACGAGCCGTCCTTTGCCGCGGTAGCACAGTGGCAACATGTGAGCTTCGATTCCGGCGCGTTTCACACCTTCGATCGAAGTCAAGATTTGTTCGGCGATGGATCCGTCACGCTTCTGCCGACACCCGGGCATACCCCCGGCCACACCTGCGCCTTGGTGGAAATGGGCGGATATCAGCTGCTGATCACGGGAGATTGCCTCTATACCCTGCGGCACCTTGCGACCGAGGCCGTTCAGGCCGTCCGGTTTTCGCGGCGGAGTGGAGACCAGCAAGTCAGCTCGATCAGGAAGATCGCAAGCTTGAAAAAGCTGTTGCCGAGCTTGCATCTCGTCGTGGGTCACGACCACACCGAATACCAACGGAAATATCTCACGCCCTATCTGGCCAAAGGTTGGCTGAGCGAGGATGAGCGGGGAGCGCTGTCGCGATACGAGATAGGTCTGTTTGACGGCGATCTGAGATTGCGGCCAGAAGCTTTGCCGCACTTTCAGCCTGGACCCGACGCCGCCGTAGTTGGGACGGTCAGCGAACCGAACCGGGCGTAAACCTTTTCCGCCGGGCAGGCTAATCCTCTGCTCGTTCGCCCTCGCCCTCCGCGTGGCGGAACGGCGAGTAGTGTTCGGCAAGGTGCTCGATCTTCTGCTCGACCATCTCGCTCTCGCGCGCGAGGAATTGCGCGACCGCGCGGCGGAAGTTGAGATCCGGGATGTAGTGCGCGCTGTAGGTCGGCACCGGTAGATAGCCACGCTGCAGTTTGTGGGGACCCTGCGCTCCGGCCTCGACTCGCTTCAGCCCGTGGTCGATGGCGAACTCGATCGCCCGATAATAGCAGCATTCGAAGTGCAGCATCTTGTAGTCGCCGTAGCTGCCCCAGTTGCGCCCGTAGATCGTCTCTTTCCCGAGGATGTTGAACGCACCGGCGACGTATTCGCCGCCGTGCCGGGCCATCACCAGCACAATCTTGTCGGCCATGCGCTCGCCGATCAGCGCGAAGAATTTGCGATTGAGATAAGCCGAGCCCCACTTGCGATCGGAGGTCGCCAGATAGAAACGGTAGAACGCGTCCCAATGCTTGGGCTGCAAATCGGTGCCGGTCAGCACGTCGATCTCTAGACCCGGAGCCAGCGCCTCGCGACGCTCCTTATTGACCGCCTTGCGCTTGCGCGAATTCAGCGCGGCGAGGTAGTCGCCGAAATCCTTGTAGCCCGCATTCGTCCAATGGAATTGCTGGCCCATGCGCTTTAGGAACCCGGCCTCAAACAGCGCCTCGGCGTCGGCCTCTTCGGGGAAATTGATGTGCAGCGACGAGATTCCGCGCTGGCGGGTGAACTCGACGAGCCCGGCAATTAGCGCCGCCTTGGTGTCTTGCGGCGCGCCGGGCGCGACCAGCAGGCGCGGCCCCGGCACCGGGGTAAACGGCACCGCGCCCAGCGCCTTCGGGTAATAGCGCCCGCCGGCGCGCTCGTAAGCGTCGGCCCAGCCGTAATCGAACACGTATTCGCCGTAGGAGTGGCTCTTCAAATAGAGCGGCACGATACCGACGACGCGGCCCTTGTCGGAAAGCGAGAGATGTTGCGGTGCCCATCCGCTGCGCGCGCTAGCGGACCCGCTTTCCTCCATCGCCTGGAGAAAGGTGTAGCTGAGGGTCGGATTGACATCGCCAGCGCAGGCATCCCATTCCGCCGCCGGTATCTCGGCGATCGAGGGATGAACCGTCAGCGTGACCGCGTCGCCGGTGTCGTTCATCGGGGCTAGACGAGCTCGAACATCGCTTCGACCTCGACCGCGACCCCGAGCGGCAGGGAGCTGACCCCGACCGCGGCGCGGGCGTGCTTCCCGGCATCGCCAAACACCGCGACCATCAGATCGGAGGCGCCGTTGACCACCTGCGGCATCTCGGTGAAGTCGGGCATGCAGTTGACGAAGCCGCCGAGGCGGAGGACCCGCTTCACCTTGTCGAGATCGCCGCCGCAGGCGGTCCTCGCATGCGCGAGGATGTTGAGGGCGCAGAGGCGAGCCGCCTGCTGGCCTTCGCTGACGGAAATCTCGCGACCGAGCTTGCCGACGAACTCGGGCTTGCCGTTGCGCACCGAGACTTGACCCGAGACGATCACCAGGTTCCCCGCGCGGGTGAATGGCACATAATTAGCCACCGGCGCACTCGCCTGCGGCAGCTCGACGCCGAGTTCCTTGAGCTTCGCCTCGATCTTCCCGCTCATACGCTAGCCTTTGCATAAACAGCGCCAGCGCCCAGGATAGGAGGTTCGCAACCGCTGTCCAGCCTGCCGCGAAACCGCCTCATTCCGCGACTAACTGGCAGCCGCTAGCAGGGAATCGGGGGACCGATGCGTGCGTTCTTCACCGGCTTAGCCATTGCGATGCTGGCGACCGCGACCGCGTCGGCGGCCACCCTCAGCGACGCCAAGGTCGGGTTTAGCGCCGATCGACTGCTCGTCGTCAACGGCAAGCCCTATCACGGCAAGATGTGGAACATGCCGGGCAAGGAGCGCCATGAGCAGGATCTGAACGGCATCCCGGTCGCCTTCGTGCTGCGCAACGACACACCGGTCGGCGACTTGGTGCTGCCCAAGCTGCACACCACGGTCGAATTCGTCATGCCGCCGGAATTGCGCCTCTTCGACGATCCGCGCCTGGTGCGCAAACCGGTCGGGCATGATCTCGTCAACGGCATCACCACCACCAAATACGATGTTGAGGTCACCGTGCCCGAGGGTCACGGCACCGGCGATTTGTGGCTGAGCGATCAGGGAATCCCGATGAAGCTCGACGGGACGTTCACCCGGGCCAGCGGCCGGGTCGCAACCCTTCATTGGGAACTCACCCACGTGCATGTCGGGCCGCAACCGCCGACGCTGTTCGAGCCACCGGCCGGTTTCTCGAAGCTCCCGGCGGAGGCGATCACGCCCTTGCTGGGCCTAAAGTTCAAGGGCCAGTAGCGCTTACACCGGCTCCAGCGGCGCGTGCAGCCGGGTGCGCTTGCAGACGATGCCGCCGCGGTCGCCGATCGTGGTCGAGCCGTAGCGCTGGGCGAAGGCCGGCGGCAGCGGCCGTGCGCCCGGCGCGGCAAGCCACAGCCTCAAGAGATGCCGCTTCCGGTCGGGCTCCGGCCAATCGATGAACGCGGTGCGGTCGTGCAGGCAGGTGTGGTTGTGAAGGAACTGCATGTCTCCGGGCCGCAGCTCCATGTCGAGGCGCAATTCCTTGTCGTTGGCGAGGTCGTCGAATATCTCAAGCGCTTCGATGTCCTCCGGCGTGAGGCGCGGCGCGTCGGGAAAGCGCTGCCCCGACCGGATATAGGTGCCCGAATAGATAGCGCTCAGATAACCGGCATAGTCGTTATAAACCGGGATTTCGAAATAGGGCTTCTCGCCGGCCGGCACCTCGCCGCGGCGGTCGGTGGCGATCGGCTGGAACAGGCGGCGCGCCAAATCCGGACGTCGCTTCGCTATCTCGTTGTAGATCGTCATCGAGCTGACAATCGACGACAGCCCGCCCGATTTGGCGGTCTTGAGGCAAAGCAGCGCGACCACGTCGCAGGAATCGGTGTGGAAATGCTGGCGCTCGGTCGTCTGATAGGTGCGCACGTTGGGATCGTCGGTCGACAGGCCGAGATCGCAAACATGACCCAGGAGGTGCCCCATCGCATTCTGCGAGCGCGGGTTGCCGAAGCGCGTGCCGAGCGCCCAATAGGCAAGCGCGCTGTCAGCGATTGGCTGGCCCTCGACCAGAAGCCCGCGGATCAGCACGAAACCCCGGCCGTTCAGCACCTCGTCGCGCAGGCGATCGAGCACTGGCGCCAGGATCGGCAGCGTGAAATCCGCGCGGCTCAGGCCGGCGAGGTCGCGCCCGCGCAGCCGCTCGACATTAGCCGCGATCTCGCCGAGCTGGGCGGGGGTAAGCGAAAAAATCCAATCCTCGGGGTGGCGGGCGAGCTCCGCCCCGATCCAGGCGGAGGGGCCATCAACCAAGGGTCGCGGTAGTTCGAGCGTCATGTTAGGTCCTTGTTGTTGCGGGACGATCACCGCCTTTCTAATCTGCCCCATTACCAATGGAGGAAGCCATGGCCAACGTACCCGGTCTCGTCACCGACCCCAGCAAGATCAAGGGCGGCGTCGTCCACATCCCGAGCGGCGGCACCAGGATCCCGGGCTATTTGGCGCAGCCAAACCAGCCGGGGAACTACCCCGGGATCGTCGTGATCATGGAGGCGTTCGGGCTCGCCGACCACATCTGCGACATCGCCCGCCGCTTCGCCAATATCGGCTACAACGCGCTCGCCCCCGACCTCTACTGGCGCGACGGGGCGCCGAAGGATCCGAGCGACATGCCGAGCGTGTTCCCGGTGATGTTCGGCCTCAAGGACTCACAGGCGGTTGGTGACCTCAACGCCGCCGCCGATTACCTCAACGGCCTGGCCGGCGCGACCGGCAAGGTCGGCGCGATCGGCTTCTGCTCGGGCGGGCGGCACACGCTGCTCTTCGCCTGCTCAAGCAACAAGGTCAACGCCGCGGTCGATTGCTGGGGCGGCTTCATCCATCGCGCCACCCCGGACGCCGAGACCACCCCGTCGCGGCCGACCCCGGTGCTGGACCTGATGCCCAATTTGCATTGCCCGCTCTTCGGTGTGTTCGGGGTCGAGGACCAGAACCCGCCGGTCGCGCTCGAAGCCGAAATGAAGAAGCGCGGCGCCGGCAAGGACGTCACCACCAAGATCTATCAGAACGCCGGTCACGCCTTCCTCGCCGATTACCGGCCGACCTACCGCGAAGGCCCGGCGCATGAGATGTGGAACGACGCAACGGCGTTCCTCAAGAAGCACCTGCAGTAGGTGTTTATCTCGTCACCCCCGCGACGGCGGGGGTCCAGGGGCGACCGATCAAACTTCGGGGCCCCTGGATTCCCGCGTGCGCGGGAATGACGAAAGTCTCAAGCCCGATAGAACGGGCGGTCGCCCTCGATCGTGACGCGGTAGCCGTGGCGGCGCTGCGGGAAATAGTCCCACATCGCGTGGTGCTGGACGCAGCGATTGTCCCAGAACGCCACCGAGTTCTGCTGCCAGCGGAAGCGGCAGTGGAACTCCGGCGTCTCGACATGCCGGTACAGCATCCGCAACAGGCTCTCGCTTTCGAGCTTGCTGAGACCCTTGATCCGCGTCGTGAAGCCGCGATTGACGAACAGCGCCTTCTTGCCGGTCATCGGGTGGGTGCGCACGATCGGATGTTCGGCCTTGGGAAAGGCCTTGCCGCGATCGTCGAAATTGTACCGGCCGCGATAGACGTGCTCGCCGTCATGGATTGCGACGAGACCGGATAAGAAGTCCTGCATCGCCGGCGATAGATTTTCGTACGCCGCGTACATGCTGGCGAACAGCGTGTCGCCGCCGACCGGCGGGATTTCCTGGAGATAGAGGATGCTGCCCATCGGCGGAGTCTCGTCGCATGACACGTCGGAGTGCCATTCCTCGCCGGCGACATGCTTCGAATTCTCGTCGGCGTGGATCGTCAGGATTTCGGGATGGCCTTCCGGCGCGTGCGGCGAAGCCGGGTGGATCGCCAACTTGCCGAACAGCTGGCCAAACGCCTTGTGCTGATCGTGGGTCAAATGCTGATCGCGAAAGAAGACCACCAGGTTTTCCATCAGCGCGTCGTGCACTTCCTGGAATTGCTGGTTGCCGAGCGGGCGCGACAGATCGACCCCGCCGATCTCGGCGCCGATATGCGGCGTCAGCTTTTTGACCTCGATTGTCTGGTAGCCCATCCGACCCTCCCGCCTCTGCCGCCCGGATGTTGTCATTGCGAGCGAAGCGACGCAATCTCGCGGCGAGTTCGGGGAGCATCGCATGAGTCGCAAGGAACTGCCCGCCGCCAGTGTCGCCGAGGCTTATCTGGCACTGCTGGCGGAGCGTGGGATCGAATACCTTTTCGCCAATGCCGGCACCGATTTCGCGCCGATCGTCGAGGCCTACGCCAAGGCGGCGCATACCGGCCTCGCGGCGCCGAAGCCGCTGATCGCGACGCACGAGAATTTGGCGATGTCGATGGCGCACGGCTACGCCGTCGCCTCGGGCAAGGTGCCGGCGGTGATGGTGCATGTCAGCGTCGGCACCGCCAATGCGCTGTGCGGCGTGTTCAACGCGGCGCGCGAGAATGTGCCGATCCTCTTTACCGCCGGCCGCTCGCCGCTGACCGAGGAGGGTATGCTCGGCGCGCGCGACACCTACATCCACTGGGCGCAGGAGATGTTCGACCAGGCCGGCATGCTGCGCGAGATTGTCAAATGGGACTACGAGCTGCGCAACGGGACGCAGCTCGAAACCGTGATCGACCGCGCCCTGTCGCTGGCGACCAGCGCACCCGAGGGGCCGGTCTACCTGTCCTTGCCGCGCGAGGTGCTGGCCGAGTCGCTCAATGGGTTTTCCTATGACAGCCCGTCGCGGCGCGCGGCCGTGGCTTCGCCCGGCGCCGACGACGCGGCGGTGGAAGCGGCGGCGCAAATCCTCGCCAAGGCCAAGCGCCCGGTGATCATCACCGCCAGCGCCGGGCGCGATCCGGCGGCGGTCGCGGCGCTCGTCGCATTCGCCGAGCGTTTCGCGATCCCCGTGGTCGAGCACCGCCAGCGGCATCTGTCGCTCTCGGCCGACCATCCCTGTCATCTCGGCTATGACCCGACCCCGTTCGTCAAGGAAGCCGACGCGATCCTCGTCATCGAATCGGATGTGCCGTGGGTGCCGAGCCACGCCTCGCCGCCAGCCGAGTGCCGGGTCATCCATCTCGGGATCGACCCGCTCTACGCGCGCTACCCGATCCGGGGCTTTCCGTGCGATGTCGCCATCGCCGGCTTGCCGCGGCTGGTGCTGCCCAAGCTCGGCGCCGCGCTCAACATGCCCGAGGCCGAGATCGCCGCCCGCCGCCACGCCCTCGCCGAACGCCGCGCCGCCCAGCATGCCGGCTGGCGGAAGCTGTGCGACGAGATGGCGGCGCGGACGCCGATCCATCCCAGCTGGGTCAGCCATTGCCTGAGCGAGGCGCGCGACCCGAACTCGATCCTCGTCAACGAATACACCCTCTTGAACGAGCATTGCCCCTCGACCGAGCCGCTCTCGTATTTCGGGTCGAGCCCGGCGGCGGGGCTGGGCTGGGGCGCCGGCGCGGCGCTCGGGGTCAAGCTGGCGAAGCCAGAGCGCCAGGTGATCGCGATCCTTGGCGACGGCTCGTACATCTTCTCGAACCCGGTCGCGGTGCACCACGCCTCGGCGATGCACAGGCTGCCGGTGTTGACCGTGGTCATCAACAACGCGATGTGGGGCGCGGTGCGGCGCGCGACCTTGGGCATGTATCCGGATGGCGAGGCGGCCAAGAGCAACAAGCCGCCGTTTATCGATCTCGACGATCTGCCGGCGTTCGAGACGGTCTGCGCCGCCGCCGGCGGTTACGGCGAGCGGGTCGAGGACCCGAAGGAGCTTCCCGGGGCACTGAAACGCGCGCTCAAAGCGGTCGATGGCGGCCAGCAGGCACTCATCAACGTCATCTCGCGCGGCGGCGCGGGCGGCTGAACGCACCCGCCACCGTCGCAAGACGGAAGCGAACCGGATCGGGAAGGATGCGAAGAGCCGCCGAAACATGACGGCTATGTACGCCGTTTGTTCTCGTATTCAAGAGGGCAATTGCGATTTTATTTTTGTGATTATTGGGCGCCATGCGCCTGCGGTTATTCGCTCTTCCCCCAAGCCAATGTCACCTTGAACTCCGCCTCGCCCTCGCCTGAGACGATCCACAAATCGCATCCCGCTGTTAGCGATGCCCTAAACTCCATTTCTACTTTCTCGGGCCGATGCGCCATATTTCCGATAGCGTGCTCCAGCACAGAAGTTAGTGCCGCGAGGGAGCCTAATGCCTTCCTGAATTGATCCTCGGTCGCTTTCGCCACGTCGGCTTGGACGCTGACCTCAGATAGTCCAGCGGAAACACCTCTCCCGCCGAGCAAGATTTTGTTGCCGCTCGGTAATTCAACTATCATGCGTGTGGTCACAGCGAACTCCCCTCAATAGATGCCTGAGACTATCGAAACGGGTCTGGTCTACATCTACCGCCGCACGCCGACGAGGAAATTTGTCGGCTGCGGCGCGCTGATCGAGGGCAGCTATATCGCGACATGCAGACACGTCTGGCGCGATGCGACAGCCGGAGATGATGGCGAGCCGCTACGCGTCGAAATCGAATATCCGCGTTGTTGGGATAATGAGGGTCTGGTGTGCTGTCCGGCGAAACTTGCGGACACCTGCACACCGCATGAAGGGCCACTTCCAGATTTGGTCTTGCTGCGGCCGGAAAATATCCCGAGTGCGGCTATGTCCCTGCAACTTGCGGCTCATGAACGCTTCGAGGTTGGTGAAGGCTACGCGCACGCCCGGCTATCGCGGACCGACAGCGCGGGGCGTGAGACGTGGCGCGACATGTTCGCCGACGGCCGAATAAACCCGAATACAACCGGCGACGGACTTAGGCAGTTCACTGGCGATACCCCGCAAGGCTATTGGTTCACCTCTGGGTCAAGCGGCTCTCCGATATTCCTCAAGTCTGGGCAGCAACTTGCGGGCATCCTGAGCCTGTCCGAGCTCGGCTCGAATGAAAACATCAGCGCGCTTCACGAAGCGTTCGTCGTTCCGGCCACGACAATACGCCAATTCGTCGTGCGGCTTGCCGCGCAGCCGGTGGCGGAGAAGACGGGCGCCGATCTGCAAATGTTACAGCCGATTCTCGATGCGCTGGGCGTAGACGATGTCGCGATTGCAGAAATACCGTCTCGCATTGCCGCCTTCATTGCGGAAGCGCGCGCTCACGCTGTAGAGCCGGTGCCCCCATCGAACGATGGAGACGACATCGATGCGGTGATCAGCGCATCTCGCGACAAGTTGTTGAAATTGGACGTGCCTGGCGCTAGGGCGCTGCTTAGTAACAAGATTTCCGAGGAGATAGAGGCTCGCACACGCCGTTTGGCGCCGCTGCTCAAGGAACGAGCCAATGTCGAGCGTATTGCTTTCGACCACGAGGCAGCCAAGGCCACGCTGCGCGAACTGACCAAGCTTACCCCAGGTGACGTTTGGTCGTGGATCGAGTTGGGTGATCTCTGGACACTGACGGGATCTCTTGGCAACGCGATCGAGGCATATTCAAGTGCCGAAGCCGCGGCCCGAACATCCGGTGACGAGCGCGCCCCGTCGGTCAGCAAGGAGCGGATCGGCGACGTGCTGGTGGCGCGGGGCGATCTCGGCGGCGCACTCACGGCGTATCGCGAAGGGCTGGCGATCCGCGAGGGTCTGGCCGAGCGCGATCCCGGCAACACCCTGTGGCAGCGCGATCTGTCGATCAGCAAAAACAAAATCGGCGACGTGCTAGTGGC
>Ga0209517_10000698_pt1 | contig 55945 bp, 36 predicted proteins | sample PeaSoiMetSII2010_FD_187695 | JGI IMG/M metagenome (GOLD analysis project Ga0209517, IMG submission 187695) | Peat soil microbial communities from Weissenstadt, Germany - SII-2010 (SPAdes) (version 2) | ecosystem: Environmental > Terrestrial > Soil > Wetlands > Peat | place: Germany...
AAGGAAATTGATGCCCGCGGCAATCTGGCGCTTGACCAGCGCGCGCAGCGTGGATTCGTCAAGCGAACCATCGCGGCGAAAGGGAGTGACGAGCGCGGTGCCAGTTCCGGTAAACATTTCTTTTTCCTCCAGGTCCTAATCGAGATTTCGCAACTTCCCGAAAACCATTTCCACAAAAGCGTGCGCAGCCCGGCGCGATCAGGGCCCCACTGAGGTCGCATCCGAGCAGCCGAGTTCGCCCAGGATTTCTCGAAACTCGAAGACGCCCTTCTTCCCCGCGATCCAGCGAGCCGCGAGAAGCGCGCCGTGGGCGAACCCTTCGCGGCTGCGTGCGGTGTGGCGCAGCGTGATGGTGTCCGCCGGCGAATCGAAGCCGATTTCGTGTGTGCCGGTGTGCGCGCCCGCGCGATTGGCGCTCAGTGTGAGCGAGCCGCTGAAGCCCGAACTTCGGATCTCTTCGGCGAGTTTTTTCAGCGTGCCGGAGGGCGCATCCTTCTTGGCGGAATGGTGGATCTCCCATCCCCAGGCTTCGTACTCGGGGTGCTGCGCGAAAAGGGCCGCAGCGCGCGCGACGGTTTCAATAAACAGATTCACGCCGATGGAGAAATTCGGGGCGTACACGAGCGCCGTATCCGAGGCGGCGACGGTGTTGCGCACTTGCGGGAGATGGTCGTACCAGCCGGTCGTGCCGCAAACGGTTTTCACGCCCAGCGCGGCAAGACGACGAAGATTTTCAGGCGCGGCGGACGGCGCGGTGAATTCGATGGCGATCGAGGCCCCTTTCAGCGATTCACGAGAAAGCGTTGTGATGTTGTCGACGTCAAAGCGCGCGCGCACCTCGAAGCCGTGTTCCGGGGCGAGTTGCTCGACGAGGCTGCCCATTTTGCCGGTGCCGACAATTGCGAGTGGCGTGCTCATCAGAGTGTGGCTCCGGTCGTGAGAAGTTGGCGAACCATCCGCGCGTAAATCTCCACGGCAGCGGTCAATTCAGCTTTGGAGATGCGTTCCTCGGCGGTATGCGCCACATGGATGCTGCCTGGACCGATAAGAAGCGGTTGGCCCCAGGTGCCATTGAAGGAGGGGATGTCCGTTGTGAAGGCCACGACGGTGGTGGGCAGGCCATCGAGCGGGGCCAGATGAACCGCGGGGAAATATAACACTTCGCGAGCGTCGATGTCGTGTGCTGCGGCGGCGTGAGCCACTTCCGCACGGATGGCGCTGGGTTCGCCCACCAGGCGGAACATGATTTCTGCGCGGGCCTCGTCCGCGACTACATTGGGAGCGCGCCCGCCGGAAAGCGTACCGACGTTGAGAGTGGCCTGGCCAAGAAGCGGATCCCTGGGCAAAGGAATCGCACGAATGTCGCGCAGAGCGTCGAGCAGCGCATGAATGGCGGAATGGCCCAACTCTGGGTAGGCGGAATGAGCAAGCTTGCCGCGCGCAGTGAGTTCGTAACGAAGAGCGCCTTGGCACCCGAGGGCGAGGTGATTTCCCGTGGGCTCGCCGTTGATGAGGAAGCGCGAACCACGTGGGGCAGCGGCTGCGGTTTTGGCGCCGATACTGTTGCGCTCCTCGCCAACGACAAACAACAGCGCAAAGTTGCGCGTGCCGCCGTCTAGCAGCGCTTCGGCAGCGGCGAACATCGCGGCGATGATACCCTTGGCGTCGCACGAACCGCGGCCGTGGATATGCGTGGCGTCTTCGCGAGAGGGAAAGAACGGCGGGACCGTGTCCATGTGCGTGGAGAGGGTGACGATGGGCTCGCCGAATGCGACCAAGAGATTGTCGCGATCAGGCGCGGCGAAGAGGCGCTCCACGCGAGTGTTGTGGCGCGCGGCCAAGGACGAAAGATGCGTGAAGAGATACTCGGCCACCGCCTTTTCGTGGCCGGTGGTCGAATCGAGATCTACGAGCGCGCGCGTAAATGCAAACAAATCCATGTGTACCTGATTTTATCTGGAAGGAGCGAAAGGAAAGGAAGAAAGCGCGAGGATGTGCTCGGGCTGCTGCCTCTCGATAGCGCTCCACCCGATTTCCGGATGACAGTGAACAGGCCTTAGACCTGAACCCCAACCGCTGGCGTTTCAGCAATAACAGCGATTTCGGCGGCTAATACTGAAGGCCCCTTTCGCCCGCGTGCCCCAAGCTGATTCGGGGAAACCCACGCGGCTACTCATGGCCGCCGCACCTCTATCAAGCTCTACCACGGTAGAGGAAATGCCGGTGAGTGTCAACGAATCCGAGCACGAAACAATCGATGCATGGCATTGGGAATTCGGGCCCTTGTCTTTGTGAGAACTGGAGAAGGCAGAGTCCCACCAGGCAAAAACTCCGCGAGCCGTCGCTCCCGGAATCATTGTTTCTTCCGGTGAAGTTAGAATTCGTAGCGCAACGCAAACTGCATAATGCGCGGGTTGGTGAGCAGACCAGAATAGTTTCCGAAGCTGCCGCCGCTCCCCAAGGTTAGGGCAGAGGAGAGCAGGCTGGACTGCACATCGAAGCGCACGGAGTTGGTCAGGTTGAAAGTCTCCCACCGGAACTGCAGGCTTTGCGACTCCTTCCAGGGCATGATCCAGCGTTTGGAGACGCCGAGATCAATGCCAAAGAAACCGTCGCCGCGGATAACGTCGCGCTGGCCGGACTCGCCGGCGTACGCCGGAGCAAAGGAATTGATCGCCGCAGGTCCGTTGGCGAAGATGTTGGGCGTGCCCGTACTGAAGTAGGCGCCGGTTTTGCCGACGGGGGCAATCAGATCGGCGTTGCCCTCCTGCTCGAAGTTCGTCGGGAAATTGCTATAGCCGTTGTCGACGTTGACGGGAAAGCCGCTGGTCCAGCGGAAGAGGCCGGAAACCTGCCACCCGCCAATGAAGGCATCAAGGAACCTGCTGGAATCGCGGCCAATCGCGCGGCCGCGTCCGAAAGGCAGCTCGACGAGCCAATTGGCGTTGAACTGGTGCGGCACGTCATAAGAAGATACGCCGCGTTCCTGCTGGGGATTCCACGCGTTGATGATGATGTTATTGAGGCTGCTGATGGAGCTGGCCGGAGCGATGCGTTCGGCGTCGGAAGCCAGGTCGATGGATTTGGAAAAGGTATAGTTCAGGTCGAACTGGATTCCGTGCGTCATGGTATGACGCAGGGTTACTTGCATGGCGTTGTAGTTGGCATTAGCCATGGACCGCCAGGCATACAGTGAGCTGAATTGCGGAGCGTAGTAGGAGTATTGCCCGCCCGAGGTGAAATAGCGCTGAGTTGAGTGGTAGCCCGGGATGCCGTTGTAGTCGAGATTGTAGAGGGCCAACGAATCGTTGAAGCTGGTGCTGCAGAAAGTGTCAAAGGCAAAAATAATCGGATTGGTGGTGGGGCTTATGATTTGGTTACCCGACGAGTCCGTGCCAGTGCAGCCGCTAAGCTGGTAGGGGATACCGTTCGCAATGGGCTGAATCTGATCGATCCAAAACTGCTGGACGTTTGCGGGTAGCTGGTTGGGGTTAAATGTGCTCGTCGGGGCCGACACGCCTGCGTTGAGTTCCGGTCGGAAAACCTTCGCAAGCGCTTTTTCCGCAGTGAAGTAATCGATGCCAGACTTCTTGTCGAAGATGTCCAGCGGCATAGCCAGGTCATCCTGGGCAAGAAGCCTGTGGGAGAGACGCCCCACATAGGCAACGTCGAGGGAGAAGCCAGACTTTAGTTCCCTGCTGACCGCGAGATCCAGCGTGTAAGAATAGGGAGTCTTGAGGTTGTTATCGATGCCCCAGGAGATCGCTCCATTCCCCGTTGGGTACGTCTGGGGATAACCGCCCGTGGGCGCGAGAGGCAAGATGAGCTTTGCAGGAGTGCCATAGTCCTGGGCTGGGATGACGTTCATGTCGGTCAGACGAGGCGCAATCAGAGATGTTTCGTAATCCGAAGCGTTGTTGAGCGTAGTGGAGAGACCAAACGAGCCGTTCTGGTCGAACGTATCCACGAGGCTTTCGCCCACCCGATCGTAGACGATTCCAAATCCGGCGCGAATGCTGCTCTTCCCCTTGCCCCCCGCCAGCGCTCCCAGAAGACCCGAAGAATAATCGGGAGACCACGCCAAGGCCAGGCGCGGCGCAAAATTGTGGTAGTCCCAATTGTAGAAGCCGGCTTTGCCGTTGACCGGGCCGGCCAACTGATAGGTGACCGGCAGTTGGGCGTTGGAAGGCACTCCCTGGAGCATCCCGGCACCGCGATCGTTAAACCAATCGCCAAGGCTGAAGGTGGTGCCTACCTGCAGGCCGTTGGTTTCCCACGGCGGGGAAAACAGCGAGTAACGCAGGCCGAGCGTAACCGTCAGATTGGATTTCAACTTCCAGGTGTCTTGCGCATACAGCTCGTAAGAGTCCTCCGCAAAGTGCCGGGTCACTGGTGCGCCCTGGGCAATCGGGGCGCCGTTGCGATCGTAATTGTAGAAAGCGTTGCCCAGCGGGATCATGCCGAGGAGGCTGGTCAAGGAATAGTCATAGTTGCTGACAAAACCCGTATCCACTTGGGGATAGCCATTAGCTGGGTTGCTGGGATTCAGAGGCGAGGGGTTTGCAGGGCCGGAGAGGCCGGAATTGGCAAGCCAATCCGGATTGGCCTGGCCGTTGCTGAAAGAGTTGTTCAAATTGGTTTCCGGATTGCGCAGAAAGGCGAACTGAATTCCGAACTGCCAGGTGTGGCGCCCGTGTATCCAGGAAAGATCGTCAGTGAAATTGTGCACAGGGCGCTGGAACGCCGAAGAGCGCGTAATGCCCTGATCGAACGCCAGAAGCTCATTCCACTCCTGCGTGGAATCGCCGATCATGCCGAGGCTCTGACGCACAAAACCATAACGGAAATTGTTGAGAAGGGACGGAGTGATCACCGCGGAATAGCCGGCGATGATCCCCTTGTTGTAGCTCACGGTGTCCTGTTCTGGAGGAGTCCCCGGCAGAAACGGCGCGCCGGCCGAGTTCTCATTGGCAAGGGCAGCGCTTACCGTCAGGCGCTGCTTGGCATCGGCGGTGATGTTGTAGTCGAGTTTGGCGATATACCAATTCTTCTTGGTGAGAGTGGGAGCGCGAAAACGGTAGCCAGCAGTGTTCAGGCCGTCGCCGACTGTGCTGTCGTTCGGCAAAGGATAGGTGTCTTTCATGTACTGTAGGACGACCGGGTCAGGGCCATGGGGGCCCTTGCTGCCTGCGTCCATTTGGTTGAGTTGGTCGGAAGAGAGAGCGAAATACCCTGGAGCGACAGGATTTGCCAGCCCTGGCACACTGAAGTTCCCCGGACAAAGCGTCGTATTGAGCGAGTTATCGGGGTTGCGCAGGCAGATATACTGGATTACGCCGTTGCGCAGAGCCTGCGTGGGGACGGTGCGGACCGCGCTGACGGCTTCGGCATCACGATAGCCTTCATAGTTTAAAAAAAAGTAGAAACGATTCTTGCGGATGGGCCCGCCCACGGAACCCCCAAAGATATTGCGATTGAGTTGCGGGGCCTTGTTCGGAGAATCGCTCTGCAGTTGGGCCGCTTTGATGAAGTAATCGTTGGCGCTGAACAGCGAGTTGCGATTGTACTCGTAAGCGGAGCCGTGAAAATCATTGGTGCCGCTCTTGGTGACCAAGGCAACCTGCGCGGCGGAGGCGGAACCTTCGTCGGCGCCATAGTTGGAAGTGGTTACACGAAATTCCTGAACAGAATCCAGTGTGACTGGGAGGACTGAAGTAAAGGAGTGGGCACCTTTGTCGTTGACAGAGACGCCGTCGAGGGTAATGTTGCTTTGATCGCTGTGAGAGCCGTTGACCGAGCCGCTGCGGGTGTCCACATCATTGTCGATGTCGGGGCGGTCGCCCGTATAAACGACGCCAGGCTGAAGCGATAAAAGGTCGGGGACATTGCGGCTTTCGAGAGGAAGCTGCTTGACCTGATTTTCACCGAAGGCGATCCCTAGTGAGGCGTCCGTCGTATTGACGACTTCCGCTTGAGCCGAAACTTCGACTCGCGTGCTGACCGAGCCGACCTGGAGAACCACATTCACTGTGGTGGGCACGTTCACAAGAAGCTGGAGGTTGCTCTGCTCATATTTGCTGAAGCCGTCCTTTTCCACGCTCAGCACATAGGTACCCGGGGGAAGAGCTAGGAATTCAAACTCGCCGGTGGGCGAACTGGTGGCGTCGCGCTCGAGACCTTGCGCTGCATTGACCAGGGTGACTTTGGCGTCGCCGACGACGCCGCGCGACTTATCGAGAACTGTGCCATGAAGGGAGGTAGTACCAATTTGTGCCGAAGCTCCCAAAACAACGAAAAACAGCCAGAAGGCAAGCGTGGGAATTGACCACTTAGAACTAAAAGCCCGCATCTTATGCCCCCTTCGAGCGCGAATTTCTCCCTGCACCGGAATGAATTGATGGATTCCGAGGGCTTAGAAAAATCGGAAATCAGGCGACTCCTCGGCAGGTTCGACTGGCCCCAAACTGCTTTCCCCTGAACCCTACGAAAACATTGGCCATCATTCTGGCGAATCTGCGCGCAAAGTCAAGAGCCCGCAGGCCCGGTGAACGACTGAAAACTGCATGCAAAGAACAAGGCGGTTTACTGGGTGTGATCGGCCCCCTGGGATCCTTGCAATTACAGATCGAGAGGCCTGAGTGGAACGTGCTGCGAGGCCAGGAGAAGCTCGCCGCTGAAAGCAGCTTCGGCGGGACGCCGGCTGAGCGCCTCCGTGGCGGAGATGGTTGCTGTGTAAGGATTGTTATTTTCCTCCGACATGTGGGCGAGGACGAGATAGCGCGCCCGGGAGTCGAAACCCTCGGGGTCGGCAAGATATTCGCTGACGGCGTGGTTGGACAAGTGGCCGGTTCGAGAGAGCACGCGCTGCTTGACGACCCAAGGATAGGGGCCGACCTTGAGCATGTCGAGATCGTGGTTGGATTCGAGGATCAGGCAGTCGGATTCGCGCAGATGCACTTTGACGTGATTCGGCATGTAACCAAGATCAGTGCAGATGGCCACCTTGGTGCCGTTAGTCCGAAACGTGAACGCCACGGGGTCGACAGCATCGTGGGGAATGCTAAAAGCGTGGACTTCGATATCGCCAACGGAAAAGGTCTGGCCAGCCTGGATGGATTCGACACGATTGAGCCGCTTGCCGAAGGTGTCCGGAAGAATATGCCGGAGCGCGCCCAAGGTCGGCTCGGTGACATACAGCGGGGCTTTCCACAGCGCCAGGGCTTGCGGGAGACCGCCGCAGTGGTCGGTGTGTTCGTGGGTGATCAGGATGCCATCGAGGCGGTCGAGATCTTTTTCGATGGCGGCAAGGCGCGCCAGAGTTTCGCGCTTGCCCAGGCCGGCGTCCACAAGGAGGCGGGTGCGTTCGGTTTCGAGCAGCGTGATGTTGCCCGAACTACCGGACGCGAGAATGGAAACGCGCAAGCCGATGGAGATTCTCCCAGGGGCACGAAACTCGAAAAACGAAACTATAAACTTCGACGATGATGGCAGAGAGGGAGAATCGCGTCAATGCGCAAAAGCGCGCGAAAGTGGATAATTCCAGTGAAACTGTTCGAGAAGACTGGCGCAGGGACCAGTGCCAATCGGCGAGGAGGCGCTTAGCAGGCGAGGCGAGCGCGGTCGACGGAGAAGCCGTTGAGGGGTCCAAGGACGGTGAGAGCGACACGGTCCGGCTGGAAGAAGTTGCGGGCGAGGGACTGCACTTCGTCGCGGGTGACGGCTTCGATGGAGGCGAGAATCTCGTCGAGCGAATAGAAGCGCTGGAAATAAAGCTCCTGGCGCGCCAGATTGGACATGCGCGAGCTGGTGGATTCGAGCGAGAGCATCAGGGAGCCTTTGAGATGGTTCTTGGCGCGGAGGAGTTCTTCGTCGGACACCGGCGATTCCTTCATCGCGCGGAATTCCGCAACCGTCATGTCGAGAACCTTGTCGACGGTTTCCTTGGCCGTGCCCGCGTACACCGTCAGCATCCCGGCGTCGGAATACGGCGTGATCTCGCTGAAGACGGCGTAGGCCAGGCCCTGCTTTTCGCGGATGTTCTGGAACAGGCGCGAGGACATGCCGCCGCCCAGAAGATTATTCAGTACGGCCACGCCGAAGCGCCGCTCGTGGGCAAGAGGCAGTGAGGGAACACCGATGCACAGGTGTACCTGCTCCAGATCGCGCTTGGTTTCGAGACGAATGGGAGCACTGGTGGCAGGCGCGGGGGTGTCCTGCGGCGAACCGATGGCCTGCAAGTGGCCAAATTCCTTCTCGACCAGCTCCAGAACCTGCGGATGAGTGATGTTGCCGGCCGCCGTGACGATGATGTGGTCCGGTGCGAACCAGTCCTGGAAGCGCCGGCGAAGTGCATCGCGGTCAAAATTGCGCACCGTTTCCGGAGTGCCGAGGATGGGGCGGCCGAGAGAATGCTCCGGCCAGAAGCCGCGGGTGAAGATGTCGTGGAGCAGGTATTCGGGATTGTCCAGGTCCATCTTGATCTCTTCGAGAACGACCTGGCGCTCCTTGTTGACGTCGTCGGAATCGAGCTTGGGGCGCAGGACGAGATCGGCGAGAACGTCAAAGGCGATGGGCAGGTGCTCGTCGAGCACCTTGGCGTTGAAGCAGATCTGTTCCTTGGAGGTGAAAGCATCCAGCATGCCGCCGACGGAATCCATTTCGCGGGCGATATCTTCGGCGGAGCGGCGGTCGGTGCCCTTGAAGACCATGTGCTCCAGGAAATGAGCCAGCCCGTTTTCGGCGGGGACTTCGCGGCGAGAGCCGTTGCGAACCCAAATGCCCACCGACACGGAGCGCACGTGCTGCATGGTCTCGGTAATCACGATGAGGCCGTTAGGCAGAACGTGGCGCTGGATGTCGCGGACGTTGGAGACCATGAAAGTATTGTGGCACACAGGGGAAGCAATTGCCATGAATGCAGGGCGCCCCGAGATTCCGGGAAGGATAGATTGACGGCCTGACTGCGCTCATGTAAAGTCACACAGAATCAAGCACATACAAGCGAGGCCGCCCGTGCCCAACCAAGACCTTCCGATTCATGCAGCACAACTACCACGAGTCACAACCGTAGACGGAGTGCCGCTCCGGGAAGATGTGCTCTTTACAAACCAAAAGGGCGAACCCGATGAACGGCGCAGCAGGCGGGCGATTGACGCGCTGTCCAGCCTGAGGGAAATACTTCCCAGCCTGCTGGAGAAGGACGAGACGGTGCTTTATGTGGTGAAGACCTGCCAGGCACCCATGGGAAGCCTCGAGCAATTCCTGCTGGGATGGAATGCCTACCGGGTCTCGGCCACGCGGCTCGTGTTCACCAATCTGCGGCTGCTTCATTTTGGCATGGAGTCGGACAAAAAATGGAAGCGCACGGTTAAGGCTGTCCGTTGGGGCGACATCACGGAAGCGAAAGTGAAGGGCTGGCTGAATCGAAAGCTTCAGCTTCGCTATGCAAACGGAATGAATGAAAGCTATTGGCGGTTGCAAAGAAAAGACAGCCTGAAAATCAAAGCGGTGCTCGATGCCGTGATACCTCAAAGCCGTGGACAGGCGACGCCTGCACAGGGGTTCCAATCCATCTGCCCGGACTGCCGTGCCGTTCTCACGGCAGGAAAGTACGAATGCGCATCGTGCGGCTTGAGGTTTAAGGATGAGAAAACCCTGCTGACGAGAACGCTTCTGATCCCGGGCGGCGGGTACATGTATGCGTCAATGACTTTGCTCGGCGTTTTGAACTTTTTCACCGAAGGATTCTTCACCATTGCTGTGATCTTTTCGATTCTAATGGCGATCGGAATTGTCGCTCCAGAAAGAGACGCCGACGGGCTCCTGATGCAATCGGGAGAGACATTGGCGGTCGCTCTGTTTTTTCTGCTGCTGGTGGGATTACATAAGGGGCTGGAATACACCCATTGCCGGAGAGTCATCCGGACATTTCTCCCTTGGAAGAAGCGCGGCCAAGCTTGATGCGCCGGGTTCGGGAAGCCTGAGTTACGGCTGCGGGAGGCACTAGCAAGAATAAGGCCGCCAGGGGTGAGAAAATGGTTCGAGGGGCTCGGCGGAATCATGGAACTGCTGGGGAAAAGCAAGGAAGAATTGCGGGCCTACTGCAAGAGCCTCGGGGAGCCCGAGTATCGTGGCGGGCAGATTTATCACGCGCTCTACGCGGAGCGAAAAATCGACGTTACCAGCATGACGAATCTGCCGGGGGCGCTGCGGGAGAAGCTGGCGCGCCAGGCGAGCATCACCGTGCCGGAGGTGCGGCAGAGGTACATCTCGAAAGATGGGTCGGTGCGGTATTTGTTCGGGATCGGAGAAGAGGAGAATTTCACCACAGAGGACGCGGAGTTCACAGAGAAGAGAAAGACAAGAAAGACATTACAGAAGCCGGCGGCGGTGGAAGCGGTGTTCATGCCGGGCGAAGGCCGGCAGACGATTTGCATTTCCACGCAGGCGGGTTGCGCGGTGGATTGCCGGTTTTGCCTGACGGCGCAGCTTGGATTGATCCGGAATCTGACGGCGGGAGAGATTGTGGGGCAGGTGCTGGTGCCGCTGCAGGAAATGGGTGAGGCTCCAGAAAAGAATTCAGGCGAGATGACCGGCAACGAAGCTGTTGAGTCGGAAGAAGGCGGCTTGGCGGGGCGGACAAATGTGGTGCTGATGGGACAGGGCGAGCCGCTGCTGAATTTTGAGAATGTGATGGCGGCGCTGCGCATTCTGCTGGATAAAGACGGTGTGGGACTCTCGCCGAAGCATGTGACGCTCTCGACCAGCGGTATCGTGCCGGGAATGGAGCGGCTAGCGAAAGAAGAGGCTCGGCCGAAGCTGGCAATTTCGCTGAATGCGTCCAACGATAAGCAGCGCGACGTGCTGATGCCCATCAACCGCAAGTATCCGCTGAAAGTGCTGATGGAGGCGTGCCGGCAGTACCCCTTACGGAGTTGGGAACATTTGACGTTTGAGTACGTGATGCTGGGTGGCGTGAACGATGCGGCGGAGGATGCGCGGCGTGTGGTGCGATTGCTGGCGCCGCTGAAGAGCGTGAAGGTGAATCTAATCCCATGGAATCCGGGGGAATTGCCATACCAGGAATCGAGCGCGGAGAGAATCGAGGAATTCCGGCGGATTCTGGCGGAGCGCGGCGTGCCGGCCTTTGTGCGCTATTCGCGCGGGCGCGATGTTATGGCGGCCTGCGGGCAACTTGCCTTGATCGAAGTTAAGAAATCTCCGCCTGCGGTTCTCCCTTGAAGAAAATTCGGTTTCTTACCCGCGAATGCCAATGACAGACATGAGGCGGCCGGTGAGGGCGCTTTCGCGGCGATGGCTGAAGAAGAGATCGGTGTGACAAGCGGTGCAAAGACCGCTAGGGAAAATGTTTTGCAGGCGCAGGCCGGCGGCGAAGAGTTGCGCGCGATTGGCTTTGGGGAGATCGAGGTGGACATTGCGCGGCGGGGGCTGGTGGCCCGGGGGCGCCATGCTGAGCCACTGCAGCGGATTGGGCTCATCGCCGGTGCGCGGCTCGTCGAAATACTCGGAGGCGTCCGCGAACTGCGCAGTGAACTTGGTGACAAAATCCGCGCCCACTTCGTAACAGCAGGGACCGATGGCGGGCCCGAGCGCGGCGAGCAAGTCGCCAGGCTTGCTGCCGAATTCGAGACGCATGCGGCCAACGGCTTTCTCGGTGATGCGGGCGAGCGTGCCCTTCCAACCCGCATGGATGGCGGCGACGGCGTGTTTTTGGGGATCAACGAGAAGGATCGGGACGCAATCGGCGGTTTGCACGGCGAGGAGCAGACAGGGACTGTTCGTGACGGAGGCGTCGCCCTTGCACGCAAGCGCGGGCGCGGCGGAGAACAGGCGGATCGCGTCGGAGTGGATTTGCTTCAGCGGCGAGAGCGCAAGCTTTTCCGCGCCGAGTGTGGCTTGCAGGAGGCGGCGGTTTTCGGCGACGTTTTCGCGCGTGTCCCATTCCATGAAGCCGAGATTGAGCTCCGGTTGGCCATCGAGTGGGCTGACGCCACCGGGCCGCGTGCTGAAACCGTGGACCAGCCAGGGGAGTTTGCAAAATGGAGCGAGTTGCAGCATTTGCAGACTGCGGGAACGGTGTAAGACCCAGGGCGAAGAAAGATGCAGCGGGCGCACGAAGTCGCGTTTGTGGATTGAAGGCTTTTTCGCGGATGATTTCCGTCGCGGCATGGTCCTGACAGTATAATCGGGTCGAGGTGGCCGAGCAGAATGATCGTGGGGCTTGGAATTGATGTGGCGGAAGTGAGGCGCATCCAGGAAGTGATTGAGGCGCAGCGGGAGAGGTTTCTGCGGCGCGTGTACACGCCGGATGAGGTGGCGTACTGCGAACAATTTAAAAACAAGTACGAGCGGTATGCGGGGCGCTTCGCGGTGAAAGAAGCGGCGATGAAAGCGCTGGGGACGGGCTGGAGCCGCGGTGTTCGCTGGGTGGACGTGGAAGTAGTGCGGCAGAAGGGCGGACGACCGACGCTGGCGTTAAGGGGCGAGGCAAAAAAGATTGCCGAGGCGCTCGGCGTAAGAAATATAGTGGTGAGTATTACGCACACGGCGGAGGAGGCGTACGCGCAGGTGATTTTCGAGGGGTAGTTGGCCGCGGCGTGAAACGGCGCCATCCGGCGCTCGGAATTCAAAAAACAATTCAGAGGTTGGTGGCGACGATCTCGCGCTTCTATTTCACCAAGAGGAAAGGGCCGAGGGCTAAAGCGTCGATGCCGGCACAATAGAAGCTGCGGACGGCGCCGCGGGGATCGGTAACCAACGGCTCGCCGAAGAGGTTGAACGAGGTGTTGACGAGGATGGGCGCGGGGGCGGATTCACCGAATTTGTGCAGCAACTTCCAGAAGATGGGATTGGCGTGCTGCTCGACGGTGTGGACGCGCACCAGGTTACCGTGGAAGGCGAAGCGTTCGAGGCCGCTGACGGGATTGGTGAGCGTAGCCAGGGAAGTCATGAAGCGGCAATTCGGCGAAGCATCAAAATATTCCGAAGCGCGCTCGGCGGGAACGGAAAGCGCGAAAGGATGGAATTCCTCGCGGTGCTTGATGTATTCGTTGACGTTTTCGATGACGTATTCGGAAAAAGGGGAAGCGAGCAGGCTGCGATTGCCGAGGGCGCGGTGGCCGAACTCCGTGCGGCCCTGGCACCAGGCGACGATTTTGTCACGTAGAAGAAGGCGGGCAGATTCCTCAACGGTTTGTTCTTCCCCGGGAAGATAGCGATAGACGATCTTGCAGTTGTCGAGAACAGTTTTCATTTCCTGAGCGCTGGCGTGCAGGCCAACTGCGAGGCTCGAAAGTGGCGCGCGGCCGGAGTGGCCGGTAATTTTTTTGCGGGAAAGATAAGCGGCGCCGAGGGCCGTGCCTGCGTTGCCGGAAACGGGTTGCACGTATACGCGCTCAAAGGGACCACGGGCTTCGAGGGCGTGGACCAGAAGAACATTCAGGAAAATGCCCCCGGCCAGGCAGAGCGAGCGCGCGTTGGTGCGCTCGGCAAAATTGCCGGCAAGCTGCAGGACGACTTCCTCGAGAAAATCCTGGGCGCTGCGGGCGAGATTGGCGCGTACGACGGGGCCCGGCGGGTGGCTGCGCGAAGAAAGCCCGAGTTCGCGATAAAACTGCGGCGAAAAAATCCCCCGATGATCGGGGCCAGAGGCATAGTAGCGGCGGTTCAAGGCTGGTGCACCAGTAGGTTTCCAGTTAAAGAGCTTGCGGAAGGCCGGGATAAATTCCGGCCCGCCATCCTTGCTAAGCCATTGCAATTTGTGTTCATCGCGGCGCGAGCGGAGACCTGCGAGCTCCGTGACGCGCGAATAGAACCAGCCAAGGGAATCGGGAAATTTCATGGAATGCAGCGGCTCAATCTCATCGCCGTCCCCGAGAGCCACGAGACCCGCTTGCGAATGGGCGCCCTGATCGAGAGTGAGGATGAGGGCGCGATCGAAACCCGAGGTGTAGTAGGCGCTGGCCGCGTGGCAAAGATGATGATCGAAGCGGGAGAGCCTTGGGCCGCCGCGGAGAAGCGGTTGGAGAAGATCCTCATAGGGAGAGCGCGGGGCGCGTTTGCGGCGGGAGCGCGAATGCGCGAGCGGCGCGCTGCGATCGGCGAGAGCGATGGCGCGGCAGTCCGCCAGCTTCAGCTGATTTTCGTGCAGGCAGCGTGCCAGGGCGAGACGCGGGATTTCCAGCGCGTCCTGCAGGCGATTGAGCTTTTCTTCTTCGACGGCGAAGAGAATGGATTTGTCATCGAGAAGCGTGACCGCGGAGCCCCGACCGATGGTGGAAATGCCAAGTATGCGCATGAAATTGCGTCAGCCCGCTGCCGAAGCCGCAAGGACCGGCTCGAGCGGCAAAGCACAAAGATTTTTGCCTTCGGTGTGGGTGATGGAAACCGTCAAGAGCTGATTGGGCGTTAATGCGAGGGGCAGCTGGACAGAGAGATAGTTTTCGGAGAGCGCGGGAGTGAAGAAAAGATCATCCGTGGGATCGCGGCGCAAAGTAATAACACGAAGGGCACGGCCGATTTGTGCGGCGCGAAACTCGGCGGATTTCTTTTCCGCGAAGGCACGCAATTCGCGCGCGCGGTGTTTGATGAAGCTGCCCAGAACCTGATTGGGCAGGGCCGCCGCTTTTGTGCCGGGGCGCTGGGAATAGGAAAAGACATGCAAGTACGTGAAGGGACGCTCTTCAATAAAACGCAACGTGGTGGCGTGGTCCGCTTCGGTCTCGCCCGGAAACCCTGTGATGACGTCGGCGCCGATGGCAGCGTGGGGAAGGCGCTCGTGAATGAGCTCGACGCGGCGGGCATAGTGTTCGGCGCGGTACCAGCGATGCATGGCCGCCAGGATGCGGTCCGAAGCAGATTGCAAGGGCATGTGGAAGTGGGGCGCGAGGCGATCGCTGGAAGCGATGAGATCGATAAGGGAGAGGGAAACGTCGAGCGGCTCGATGGAGCTGACGCGGAGGCGCGCAACGGGAGTTTCGTCAAGGATAAGGCGAAGAAGATCGAGGAATGCGACGCGCGGCGAGAGATCGCGGCCGTAGGCGCCGAGATTGATGCCGCTGAGAACGATTTCACGATAGCCGGAGGCGGCGAGTTGCTGAACTTCCGCGACAACTCTTTCGGGAGGCAGGCTGCGGGATCTCCCGCGCACAAAAGGAATCACGCAAAAGGAGCAGCGGGCGTTGCAGCCGTCCTGAATTTTCAGCGTGGGCCGCGTGTGATTCCCTTCTCCGCCGAGAACGGGGGCGACGAGAACTTCGGAGAGATCGAAGATGTCGCCGGTGAGGATTATTGCGTGAGGGAGAAAATCCTCTGATTGTGGCAATCGTGCCAAGTGGGGCGCAGCGGGCTGCGACCCTGCGGGTGGCGAAACACCTATGGACTGGAGAAGATTGGGGATTTGCGGCTTATGGGAATTGCCGACGACGAAAGAGACTCCGGGGAGAACCGCAAGTTCTTCGGGAGCGCGCTGGGCGTAGCAGCCAGTCACGATGATGTGCCTGGAGGGATTGGCGGCGTGGAGTTTGCGGATGGCATCGCGCGCCTGAGTATCGGCGGCCGCGGTGACAGTGCAGGTGTTGAGCACGACGACGTCGGCCGCATGGGCGCCGGAAGCAAGTTGGCAGCCTTGCTCGCGTAACTGGCGCTCGATGGCAGCACCGTCGGCTTGCGTGGCGCGGCAGCCAAATTGTTCGATGTAAAACGTGGGCATGATAGAGACAGGCGGATTCTATTTAACCACAGTGGAGAGTTCCGGCGAAGGAGCACTGCGCGGCCGGACAGCGATCGCGTGTTTAGAGAAAACTTTACGGAGGGAGAGGGCACCCTTACAATAGGGACAATCCCATGGCACACCCCCGGCGGAATCCCTCAGCGATGTTGGATGCAAAGCTTTCGGTAGTGATTCCCGTTTACAACGAGAAGAATACCATCTGCGAAATCCTGCGCCGCGTTCTGGAAACGGAGATGCGCAAGGAAATCGTGGTGGTGGATGACTGCTCCAATGACGGCACACGCGAATTCCTGCAGGGGTTGGCGGAATTGCAGGAAAAAGGGGAGAGCCAAGCGGCCTCAACGGACGGGGGTGATCCGATTGAGCTGGGAGACATGCGGTTTTTTTTCCAGGGCACGAATCAGGGAAAGGGCGCGGCATTGCGCCGGGGATTTGCGGTGGCCACGGGCGATATTGTACTGGTGCAGGACGCCGACCTGGAATATGACCCACGGGATTATCCAAAATTGCTGGAGCCCATTCTGGACGGGCGTGCGGATGTGGTCTTCGGTTCGCGGTTCCTGGGCGGGCCGCAGCGTGTACATTACTTCTGGCATTACCTGGCGAATAAATTCCTGACGCTGCTTTCGGACGTGTTCACGAATTTGAAGCTGACGGACATGGAGACCTGCTACAAGGTCTTCCGCCGGGAAGTCCTGAAGGGAATTACGGTGAAGTCCGACCGATTCGGATTTGAGCCGGAAATCACGGCGAAGGTGGCCAAGGGCAACTGGCGTATTTATGAAGTTCCGATCAGCTATTCGGGACGCACGTACGAAGAGGGGAAAAAGATTACGTGGAAGGATGGAGTGCAGGCGTTGTGGTGCATCATCCGGTATAAGTTGGGGGATTGAGATACAGAAGCTAGTCGTTAGCCACGCTGATTCTTGCAGGGACTCCCAAAGCCAACACTTTGTTGTCATCCTGAGCGAAGCGAAGGATCTGCTTTTCGCATTGGTTCATACATTCAAAGGCAGACCCAGGAGCTGGCAAACGAAAGAGCACAGTCAGGAGGGACTGTGCCACAGCAAGGCAATTCCGAAAAAATGAAAGTAGCTTAGGCCTGCGACATACGGCGCTGAAAGGTCAGCAGGATCAGGTCCGCGCGGCGGCGCACGCCAAATTTATTCAGAAGATTGGAGACATGGAACTTGACCGTGCGCTCGGCGATATTGAGCTTGCTGGCGATTTCCTTGTTGGAAAGATTTTCCAGCAAGGAATCGAGGACTTCCTGCTCGCGGCGGCTGAGATTGGTAACGGTGTCGGTCTTGAGGCGGCGCCCCTGGCTGGTGAGAATGGAGTCCACGAAACCAGAAAGCACGGAGCGCGGCACCCAAAAGCCGCCATTGGAGACGAGCGGAAGAGCACGGGAGAGCTGGTCGCGCGCTTCGGCGTAGGTGAGGATACCCTTCACGCCAAGACGCAGCAAGGAATAGGCGTTGGCCTCGTTGACAGAATCCCCTACGACAATCAGGCGGGCATCGGCGTAGCGCTCAAGGATATTGGTAAGGAGCGCACCAGTAGCCTGGCGTGCGGCGTGCGCATCGATGACATACACCTGAGCCTTGGGAGGCTCGAGGTTGCGCAGGTCGGGCGCCAGAGTGGATTCAAGCTGCTTGGCAATGACCTTGAACTGCGAGGCCTTGCCGAGCAGGCGTTCAAATTCGCTGAGCACCAGGGGGTGCGGCGAGAGCAGACAGACAGTGAGTTTCGGGGACATACGTTTATTGGCCACTGTACTTGAGGGTAGTGAAAGCAGGGCCGAGGGGCAAGGACCTTGGGGCCAGATGTTCACGAGTCGTCAATGACAAATAGGGGGGATTTTCAAAGGATTAGGGCCAGAGGCCGGGTGGCTGGGGTCAGAGCCAGGGCGAGCGGGGCGGGCGAAAAGGGTTCGGTTCTAGGGCAGGGCCAAGTAAAATAGAAAGATACCCCAAGCAGTCAAAGGTCGCAGAAGAGGCGCGGGGAGAGGTATCAAAGGGTACCGATCGCATGAGGAACTTGAAGGAATCCGAGAAGGCTTTGCGGGATCTGCTCGCGGAACGCATCCTGGTGCTGGATGGCGCGATGGGTACGATGCTGCAGCAACGCAACCTGACGGCCGCGGATTTCGGCGGCGCGGCTTTGGAGGGGTGTAACGAGAACCTGGTGCGGACGCGGCCGGACGTGGTGCTGGATATTCATCGGAAATATTTCGAGGCGGGAGCGGACATCGTCGAGACGAACAGCTTTGGCGGGACGCCGCTAGTGCTGGCGGAGTATGGGCTGCAGGCGGAAGCACTCGACTTGAACAAGCGGGCCGCGTTGCTGGCACGGCAGGCGGCAGGAGAATTCTCGACACCCAGGAAGCAGCGGTTTGTGGCCGGGTCGATGGGGCCGACGACCAAGGCGATCACGGTGACGGGCGGCGTGACGTTTGACGGGCTGCGGGATTCGTACTACGTGCAGGCCAGGGGATTGGTTGAAGGCGGGGCGGATTTGCTGCTGGTGGAAACGTGCCAGGACACGCGGAACATCAAAGCGGCGATTTTAGCGATTCAGAAGTTATCGCGGGAAATTGGGGCGACGATTCCCTTCATCGTTTCGGTGACCATCGAGCCGATGGGAACGATGCTGGCCGGACAAACCGTGGAAGCGATGTGGGTATCGCTGCGCCACGCGCACCCGCTGGCGTTTGGGATGAATTGCGCAACCGGGCCGGAGTTCATGACTGACCACATCCGGACGTTGAGCACGCTGACGAGCGAGTTTGTCTCGTGCTATCCGAACGCGGGTCTGCCGGATGAAGAGGGGAAATATGGGGAGACGCCTTCGACGCTAGCGGCGCAACTGGAGAAGTTTGTGGGCCATGGCTGGCTGAACCTGGTGGGCGGCTGCTGTGGCACGACGGAGAAGCACGTCCGTGCTCTGGCGCAGATGGTGGAGGGAAAGAAGCCACGCGTGCGGCCGGCCGACTCGCACCGGGCCATCTATTCGGGGATTGAGACGATTGAGGCGGACGAGCAGACGCGGCCGCTGCTGGTAGGCGAACGAACGAATGTGATCGGGTCGCGGCTGTTCAAGAACCTGGTGGCGGAAGAAAAGTGGGAAGAGGCCACGGAGATCGGGCGGCGGCAGGTGAAGGGCGGCGCGCACATCGTGGACGTGTGCCTGCAAAGTACGGAGCGGGATGAGAAGAAGGATATTCCGTTCTTTTACGAAAAGCTGATCCGCAAGATCAAGACGCCGATCATGATTGACACAACCGACCCGACGGCGGTGGAGCTGGCGCTCACGTACTGCCAGGGCAAAGCGATCATCAATTCCATCAACCTGGAAGATGGCGAGGAAAAGTTTGAGAAGGTGGTGCCGATCGCGCACGATTTTGGCGCGGCGATTGTGGTGGGCTGCATTGACGAAGACCCGAAGCAGGCGCAGGCGTTCACGCGGGAACGCAAGCTGGCGATTGCGGAGCGGTCGTACGAGTTGCTGACGAAGAAGTACGGGATGGCGCCGGAGGACATCGTGTTCGACCCGCTGGTGTTTCCGTGCGCGACGGGCGACGAGAACTACATCGGCGGCGCGGTGGAAACGATGGAGGGAATCCGGCTGATCAAGCAGGCGATGCCGGATACGCGGACGATTTTGGGGATTTCCAACGTGTCGTTTGGATTGCCGGCGGGCGCGCGCGAGGTGGTGAATTCGGTATTTCTGTACTACTGCACGAAGGCAGGGCTGGATTTGGCAATCGTGAATGCGGAGAAGCTGGAACGCTTCGCTTCGATTCCAGAGCACGAGCGGCGGCTGGCGGAAGATTTGCTGTTCCAGCACGCGGCGAAGGAAGCGCCTGCGGGACATCCGCAAAGCGAATTGTTGCGGAACGCGCCGGCGGACTGGCGGGAGCAAAGCAAGGAACAGAAGGCGGCGCTGAACCAATTTCATATCGCGGCGATCACGGAACATTTCCGCACAACGAAAAAGAAAGAGAAATTGAAGGCGGAGGATGTGCCGCTGGACACGCGACTGTCCAACTACATCATCGAAGGGACGCGCGATGGGTTGGTGGCAGACCTGGAGCGGAAACGCGCGGAGGGCACCACACCGCTGGAAATCATCAACGGGCCGCTGATGGAGGGGATGTCCGAGGTGGGGCGGCTGTTTAACGCGAATGAGTTGATTGTGGCGGAGGTGCTGCAGTCCGCGGAAGCGATGAAGGCGGCGGTGAGCCATTTGGAACAGTTCATGGAAAAGGCGGACACCGCGAAGCGCGGCAAGGTGGTGCTGGCGACGGTGAAGGGTGATGTACACGACATCGGGAAGAATCTGGTGGAAATTATTTTGAAGAACAACGGGTTCGACGTGGTGAACCTGGGAATCAAGGTGCCGCCGGATGTATTGATCAAGGCGTTTGAGGAGCACAAGCCGGACGCGATCGGGCTTTCGGGATTGCTGGTGAAGAGCGCGCAGCAGATGGTGATCACGGCGAACGATTTGAAGGATGCAGGCATTGGTGTGCCGCTGCTGGTGGGCGGCGCTGCGCTGAGCGCGAAATTCACGCAGCAGAAGATTGCGCCGAGTTACGGCGGAACGGTGTGTTATGCAAAAGACGCCATGACGGGATTGCGGCTGATGAATGAGTTGATGGATCCGGCGACGCGGGAACGCGTTTTGAGCGAGCACGCGATTTCCGGGATTGGCGTGAGCGTGACGACGACGGTGAAGATTGCGGAGAAGCCGCGAGTGACGCGTTCGCCGAAGGTGCGGACGGATTTGCCGATACCGAAGGTGGGCTACCTGGATCGCAAAGTGCGGCTGGTGCCGGATTTGCGCGAGGTGTGGAGTTACGTCAATCCGTACATGCTGTATGGAAGGCACATGGGGTATCGCGGGGACTTCGAGAAACATCTGGCGGCGCGGGAAGAGAAAGCGGTGGAGTTGTTTAACGAGATGGAAGAGGTGAAGCGCGAGGCCGCGACGTTCATGAAGGTGCGCGCAGTGTGGCAATTCTTTGAGGCGGAGGCGGATGGAGAGGCGCTGCATCTGTTTGCTCCGGGCGGCGCGGAACCGGTGCACACGTGGAAGTTCCGCCGGCAGAAGATTGGGGATCAACTGTGCTTGAGCGACTACGTGCTGCCAGCTCGTGAGGGGCAGAAGGATCACGTGGCGTTGTTTGTGGTGACGGCAGGCGAGGGCGTGCGGGAGCGCGCGGAGAAAGCCAAGCACGACGGATACTATTTCAAGTCGCATGGATTGCAGGCGCTGGCGATTGAGGCGGCGGAGGGTTGCGCAGAGTGGCTGCACCGGCGGATTCGCGAGGATTGGGGCTTCCCCGATCCCGCGGAAATGACCATGGCGCAGCGGTTCACGTCGCGGTATCGCGGAAAACGGTACAGCTTTGGCTATCCGGCTTGCCCGGAATTGGAATACCAGGCGGGGATCTGGAGCATGCTGCGGCCGGAAGAGATCGGCGTGGAGTTGACGGAAGGATTCATGATGGACCCGGAAGCGAGCGTGAGCGCGCTGGTGTTTCAGCATCCGGATTGCACGTATTTCAGCGTGGGGGAGAGCGAGGAGTAGCAGCTCGTCAGTCTTTGGACGTAGGAAACCCCAAGACCCACCCTCACAAAACGAGGATGGGGCACCCCGCCTCACTCTACTTCGTGGTGATTTGAGAAAGCGGTATCTTAGTCAGATGCGAGCTATATCTCTTTCACTGGCGGTGCTCCTGCTGGCGATATCGGGTCAGGCTTCCTTGCTGGCGCAGGATCAGGTCACAATTCGAGTCAACGCGGCGCAAAAGACGGCGCGCTTTAAACCCATCTACGCTTATTTCGGATACGACGAGCCGAACTACAGCTATACGAAGAACGGCAAGAAGCTCATCGGCGAACTGGCGACGTTGACCGACGCCCGAGTCAATATTCGGACGCATTTTCTGCTGGCAACCGGGGACGGCACGCCGGGTTTGAAATGGGGCTCGACGAACGCCTATACCGAAGATGCTTCCGGCAACGGTGTGTACGACTGGACAATCGTAGACCGCATTTTCGATACCTACCTACAAGCGCACGCAAAGCCCTTCGTGGAGATTGGTTTCATGCCCGAAGCGCTGTCAGCAAAGCCGGAGCCGTATCGTCCCAACTGGATTCCGGGTGCGGCGAACAAAGACTATGCCATCGGCTGGGCTTATGCGCCGAAGGATTACCGCAAATGGGGCGAACTGGTGTACCAGTGGGCCCGGCACTGTGCGGAAAGATACGGCAAAGAAGAAGCCGAATCGTGGTATTGGGAAGTCTGGAACGAGCCGAACATTTTCTACTGGCACGGCACGCAGGAAGAGTACAACGAGCTTTACGACTATGCCGTGGCAGGGGTGAAGCGCGCTCTTCCGAAAGCACGTGTGGGAGGACCGGCAACCACGGGACCCGCGAGTGAACAAGCTGCGGGATTTCTGAAGGACTTTCTTATGCATTGTGCGGAAGGAACGAACTACGCGACCGGAGGCACGGGCGCGCCGCTCGATTTCGTTTCTTATCATGCGAAAGGCAGCCCCCAGGTGGTCGAGGGCCACGTGCGCATGGGCATCGCGCGGAGTCTGCAGGATGTGGATGCCGGATTAAAGATTGTTTCCAGCTATGCGAAATCCCGCAATCTCCCGGTGATCTTGAGCGAATCCGACCCGGAAGGTTGCGCGGCTTGCTCCGCGCGCGTGTACCCGCAGAATGCGTATCGCAATGGACCGCTTTATGCGGCGTACACGGCGGCGGCGCTGAAGGGCATCATGGATCTCAGCGCCAGGAGTCATGGCAATATCGAAGGGATGCTAACGTGGGCGTTCGAGTTCGAGGGGCAAGGTTACTTCGAGGGCTTCAGGACGCTGGCGACCAACGGCGTGGACAAGCCGATTCTGAACGTGTTCCGCATGGCCGGGCTGATGCGCGGTGAGCGCGTTGAGGCTGCAAGCAGCGGAGCGATTTCTCTCGACGCGATGCTTGCCAAAGGGGTCCGCGAAAACCCGGACGTGGATGTGATTGCAACGCGGGACGACCGCGGCATTTCGATACTGGTGTGGAACTACCATGATGACGATGTTGCCGGCCCGGACGCTGCGATCGCCCTTTCGGTGCAAGGCCTACCGCCCGGTGCACGGCGCGTTTTGATGAGGCATTACCGGATCGATGCGAACCATAGCAATGCGTTTTCACTGTGGAAGGACATGGGATCTCCGCAGGAACCCACGCCGGAACAACAGCGGCAATTGGAGGCAGCAGGCCAACTGCAGTTGCTGGAATCCCCGAACTGGTTGTGGAACGACTCGGGGAATGTTTCCATCAAGTTCGATTTGCAGCGGCAAGGGTTGTCTTTGATCACGCTGGAGTGGTGAGGACGCGGTCTACGGGGTACAAGTGGATAGCAAAGCTAGCTGCGTCCTCCAGGCGGAAACGGAAATAAATGTCGACTAATTCTTCGGTCGGGTCGCGATAACCCCCTCCCCCTGTTTTTCATAAGTGGTGATTCTAATAGGGATGATGTTGTTTGTTTTGTATCAGATTTGAATCTGGTGATTTTAAAGAGGGTTAGCGGGTTATGGGTTAGGAGTGGGGCGCGGGTCGGCATTGGGAGAGGCGGGTGTGGAGGGATCGATCTGGATGACGGAGGGAGGGGGCGAGTCGGGCTCGCTGGAGTCTTCAGGGTCGTGGGGTTCGTCGAGATCGTCAGGGTCGTCGGAATCGTCGGGGTCTTTGAGGGCCTTAATGAATTTGGGATTGAGCTTTCCGAAAGCATTGGTGACCGTGGTGTGCAGGGGCTCGCGGCCGAAGGTACGAGCGAATTCGACTTCGGCCATGGGAAGAGTCTGCGCCATGACCTGAGCAAGATAGGCGAGGGTGTGAGCCGTTTTAGGGTTGATCTGGCCGCAGGCGACGGCGCGGAAGAGGCGGCCGAGGCTGCCGTTGAGGGCGCAGGCGCTGACATAGTCGGTGCTGACACCCGCCGCGACGAAGTTCCCGGCGTTTTTGGCGGCGAGGCGCAGGAGCTCGCGCTGGGCGTGGAAGGTACAGAAGTCGGGATTGCCGGCCTGGCGGGGAGTTTTGCAGCGGCGGCCATCGGCAAAAGTGAAGGTACACAAGGACGCGCGGTCCTTGGAGGATTTGTTGGGCATAGAAAACTCCTGATGACGGATTAAGTTTGAGTTTAAGGGAAACCCGCGAAGGAAGAACCGCGGGGCGCAGATATCTACAGGCAAAAGCTTGCCAAAAGATAATTAGGTCGTCAAGGGAATTCTTAGGAATAATTTCGCCACAGAGGACACGGAGAGCACAGAGGAAGAGAGAAAAAGCAGATCCCTCCACTGCGAGCCCGCATAAGGCGCGGGCTCTCCGGTCGGGATGACAATTATGGGAGGGGCGTTCATGGGGGGGATGTGCCGCACCTACGGTGCTCATCGTGGTGCGCGCTGTTAACCCAGCCCTTACGGGCTGGGCTAGATTGTGGCGCGCCTCCGGCGCTTGAGTTAAGGGCGGGGATGGGTTGAGGGGTGGGTGGATTGGCGCAGGGTGGGGTGGGGGGTTGGGTTGCTATTCTCAGGAGGGCCGGTTGGGGCGGGTAATTCCCTTCCATTGGCCTCCATAAGTCTTTTATATAGAGAGTATTACTGCAACGACATGGCCGGTGTAGGTGGCTTTCGGCTTGCAGGCTTCTTGACTGTAATAGACGTGCTTCAGCGCCCGGGCCTTCCTTACTTGATGGTCCCTTGGGACTCCTCGCCGGAGGTAATTATGCAACAACGAATCGTGATTCTAGGAGCAGCAGGCCGCGATTTTCATAATTTCAATGTGTGTTACCGGGAGGATCCCCTGAGCCACGTGGTGGCGTTCACGGCGACACAAATCCCAGACATAGCGGGAAGGAACTACCCGAAAGAGCTGGCCGGGCCGCTGTATCCGGACGGAATACCGATTGTGCCGGAGGAGGAGCTGGAGCGATTGATCCGGGACGAGAAAGTGAACGTGGCGGTGTTTTCGTACAGCGACGTATCGCACGTGAAGGTGATGAACCTGGCGTCGCGGGCGCTGGCGGCAGGGGCAGATTTCCAGATGTTGAGCGCGGAGCGAACGATGCTGGCGGTGACGGTGCCGGTGGTGTCGATTTGTGCGACGCGCACGGGTTGCGGGAAGAGCCCGGTATCGAGGCGCGTGGCGCAACTGCTGAAGGATATGGGGCTGAAGACGGTGGCAATCCGCCATCCGATGCCGTATGGGAATTTAAAGAAGCAGCGGGTGCAGCGATTCGCGGAAGCGGCGGACCTGGACCGCGAGCAGTGCACGATTGAAGAGAGAGAAGAGTACGAGCCGCACGTGCAGAGCGGCACGATTGTGTATGCCGGAGTGGACTACGCGGCGATCGTGGCGGAAGCGGAGAAGGAAGCGGACGTGATTATCTGGGACGGCGGTAACAACGATACGCCGTTTGTGTTTCCGGACCTGGAGATCGTGGTGGTGGACCCACACCGCGCGGGACATGAAGTGCTGTATCACCCGGGCGAAGTGAATTTGCTGCGGGCCAACGTGGTGGTGATCAACAAGGTGGATTCGGCGCGGCCCGAGGCAGTCGAGATCGTCCGGGAAAACGTGCGGCAGAGGAATCCGAAGGCGGAGATCATCGAGGCGGAATCGCTGGTGAAAGTGGAAGGTGCGGCAAAACTAAACGGCGCGCGCGTGCTGGTGATTGAGGACGGGCCATCGTTGACACACGGAGAAATGGCGCTGGGCGCGGGCGTGATTGGCGCACAGAGGGCGGGAGCGACGCTGGTCGATCCGCGGCCATACGCGGTGGGAAGCATTCGCGACACGTTCGTGAAGTTCCCGCACGTGGGCGCGCTGCTGCCGGCAATGGGCTACAGCGAGAAGCAGCTGGCAGACCTGCAGGAAACGATCCGGCGTACACCGTGCGACTTTGTGCTGATTGCGACGCCGATCGATCTGCGGCACCTGATTGCGATCGGGCAGCCTTCGGTGCGAGTGACGTATGAAGTGGCGGAGCGCAGCAAACTGACGCTGGCGGAAGTGATGCGGCGATTCGTGCAGAAGGAAGTGGAAGTGAAGGTGGGATAAGAGGAGACGCACATGTACCGCAAACGTCTGGGCGCCATGCCGACAATAACACCGTGGCATCTGAAGCCCGCGCTGGGAGCGCATAAGCGGGACTTCCTGTCGTTGCACGACATCACGATAACGGAGATGGAAGGGCTGCTGAAGCTGGCGGCGGAAGTGAAGGCGCATCCTAAAACGTTCGTGACGGCGCTGCAGGGGAAGATGGCGGCGCTGATTTTCGAAAAGCCCTCGCTGCGGACGCGGGTGACGTTTGAAGTGGGATTTGAACAAATGGGCGGCCACGCGGTGTACCTGGCGCCGGGAGACATCGGGCTGGGGAAGCGGGAAAGCGTTGGCGACGTGGCGCGGAATCTTTCACGGTGGGTGGACGTGATGATTGTGCGCACGTTTTCGCATCAATTGCTGGAAGAGTTGGCGCACGAAGCACGCGTGCCGATCATCAACGCGCTGACGGACCTGCTGCACCCGTGCCAGGCGGTGGCGGATGTGCTGACGATTCGGGAAGCCAAGGGCGAATTGAAGGGGCTGCACCTGGTGTATGTGGGCGACGGGAACAACGTGGCGCTGGCGCTGGCACATGCGGCGGGGAAAGTGGGCATGAACTTCACGATGGTGTGCCCGCCGGGGTACGAACCGAATCAGGACATCCTGACGGAAGCGCGCGCGGACGCCTCGAGCACCGGAGCGGAGATTCGCGTGGTACAAGACGCGAAGGAAGTGATGGGAACGGCGGACGCGGTATACACGGATGTGTGGACGAGCATGGGGCAGGAAAAGGAGAGTGAAGAGCGGCGGCGGAATTTTGCGGGGTATCAGGTGAACGAAAACCTGATGGACCTGGCGCCTGCCGATGCACTCTTCATGCATTGCCTGCCGGCGCATCGCGGCGAGGAAGTGACGGACGAGGTGGTGGACGGATTGCAGTCGGTGGTGCTGGAACAGGCGGAAAACCGGCTGCACGCCCATAAGGCGATTTTGCTGGCATTGATGGCGGGACAGGAAGAGGAGAACGGGAAGAAGAGATAGGTTGCGGCTCGCGAGGTGGCGGGAGAAAAGAGTTTCTTCAGGGGCTAAAGCCCATCTCTAGCGGAGGCTTTACGCCGGGGCTGAAGCCCCGGCCTCCTAAAGAAAAAGACATCTATGGCAGCCTGCGAGCAGAACTAGGCGCAGCGATGCCGGGGCCCAAAAAAGAGGAAGGGCCAGGTAGGTTGAGAAAGATGCGAGACGTGCGATGAAACCGATTGCGGTGATTGCGATTGGCGGGAACTCGCTGACGCGCGAAAACGAGCGCGGCACGTTTGAGGAGCAGCAGGCGCACGCGAAAGAAACGTGTGAAGGGATTGGTGCGGTGCTGCAGAAGGGCTACCGCGTGGTGGTGACGCACGGGAACGGCCCGCAGGTGGGCGAAGCGCTGCTGCGATCAGAAAGAGCGAACGGGGCGGGGGGGCCACAACATCTGGACGTTTGCGGCGCGGAGACCGAAGGAGCGATGGGCTACCTGCTGCAGCAGACGCTGGACAACACACTGTACGAAAAAGGAATGCCGCAGAAGGTAGTGAGCCTGATCACACAGGTGATTGTGGATGCGGATGATCCGGCGTTTCTGCGGCCGGACAAACCGATCGGACCGTTTTACCGGAGAGAAGAAGCGGAACAGAGGCGGGACCAGTTTGGCTGGAAAGTGGTGGAAGATGCAGGACGAGGCTGGCGGAGGGTGGTGGCTTCGCCACACCCGCGAAGAATTTACGAGATTGAAGCCATCCGAGCATGCCTGGATGCGGGGTTTGTAGTGATTGCGGCGGGTGGCGGAGGAATTCCCGTGGTGCGGCGGGCGGGGCGGCTGCGCGGGAGCGAGGCGGTGATTGATAAGGACCGCTGCTCGGCGCTGCTGGCGAGGGATATAGAAGCGGAACTTCTGCTGTTTTCGACGGGCGTGAAGCATGTTTATTTGAATTACGGGAAGGATGACGCGCGGCCGCTGTTTCATGTGAGCTGGGCGAAGGCGCATGAGTACTTGATGCGCGGCGAGTTTCCCGCGGGGAGCATGGGGCCGAAAGTGGAAGCGGCGCTGGCGTACCTGGAGGCGGGGGGAAAGCGCGCGCTGATCACGGCGCCGGAGTGCATCGGGTTGGCGCTGGGCGGTTCGGAAGGAACGGAGATATTGCCGCCGCTGGGAGTGATGGACGAGCCGCTGGCGGTGAAATGAGTTTGTAAAGAAGCGGCTTGAAGGATGGCAGTGAAGTGGAGCGCGCTGGGAAATTTCAAAGGGGAAAAGGCGGGCATGTACAGAATCTTGGAGGCGCAATTCATTGCACCGGGGATCAAGCGGTTTGTGATCGATGTCCCGAGGATCGCGAAGAAGCACCAGGCAGGCCAGTTTGTGATTTTGCGGCTGCACGAGAGGGGCGAGCGCATCCCGATCACGATTGAGAGTTCGGACCGCGAAAAAGGAACGATCCGGATTGTGGTGCAGGCCGTGGGGAAGACGACCTACGAGTTAAATACGCTGGAAAAGGGCCAGGCGATACTGGACGTGGTGGGGCCGCTGGGCAAGCCGTCGGAGATTGAAAAGTACGGAACGGTGGCGGTGCTGGGAGGTGGAGTGGGCACGGCGCTGGCGTATCCGACGACGGCAGCATTGAAGAAAGCGGGCAACCGGATATTGACGATCCTGGGAGGACGTAGCCGGGAGCTGGTGCTGCTGGAAAAAGAGATGAGGGAAGTGAGCGACGCGCTGTACGTCACGACGGATGACGGGAGCTACGGGGAAAAGGGATTGGTGACGGACAAGCTGCGGGAACTGATTGGCAGGGGCGAGGCGATTCAACTGGTGCTGGCGGTGGGGCCAATACCCATGATGAAGGCGGTGGCGGACCTGACGCGGGAGCACGGGATAAAGACGATCGTGAGCCTGAACCCGATCATGATTGACGGAACGGGAATGTGCGGGGGCTGCCGTGTGCTGGTGGGCGGGAAGAGTCAATTTGCGTGCGTGGATGGGCCGGAGTTTGATGCGCACCAGGTGGATTTTGGGGTGTTGATGCAGCGGAACCGGATGTACCGGGATGCGGAGAAGGAGTCGCTGGAGAGATTCCAGCACGCGTGCGAGGGCAACGGACAGAGCGGAAAGTGCAGCAGCGGAGCGGAGAATGCTGGGCCAGTAGTGATTGCGGGAGGCAGGCCGTGAGCCCGGCCAAAGAAGTCTCCGCGAATCCGGTGTCGATGAAGGAGCGGATGAAAATTCCACGGCAGGGGATGCCGGAACAGGCCGCGGAATTGCGGGTGATGAATTTTACGGAAGTGAACCTGGGCTATTCGATGGAACTGGCGCGGCAGGAAGCGCTGCGTTGCCTGGAATGCGCGAAGCCAACTTGCGTGGACTACTGTCCGGTGGGCGTAAAGGTAAAGGATTTCGTAAAGCTGATCGTGGCGGGCGACTACCTGGGGGCAGCGGCAAAGATTCGCGAGGACAATGTGCTGCCGGCGATTACAGGGCGCGTCTGTCCGCAGGAAGATCATTGCGAGGGGTTCTGCCTGCTGCACAAGAAAGTGGATTCGCTGGGGATCGGGTATCTGGAACGGTTTGTGGCGGACTACGAGCAGAAAGCGGGAGCGCCACCGGCAGCGAATGCGGCGCCGACGGGCAAGAGAGTGGCGATTGTCGGAAGCGGGCCGGCGGGATTGAGCGCGGCGGGGGATCTGATCCGGAGAGGCCACCGGGTGCATGTGTTCGAGGCACTGCATGAGATTGGCGGCGTGCTGGTGTACGGGATACCGGAGTTCCGTTTGCCGAAGCAGGTAATCCGCGAGCAGATCGACACGATGCGGAAGATGGGCGTGGAGTTCGAGACAAACGTCGTGGTAGGGAAGACGGTGTCGATCGACGAACTATTTGAAGAGGAAGGCTACGACGCTGTGTTTATCGCCACGGGCGCGGGATTGCCGGTGTTTCTGAATATTCCGGGAGAGCACCTGAACGGGGTATACTCCGCGAATGAATTTTTGACGCGGATCAACCTGATGCACGCCTACGAATTCCCGCGGTATGACGAGCCGATGGTGGGGCTGCGCGGGAAGCACGTGTCGGTAATCGGCGGGGGAAACACGGCGCTGGACGCGATCCGCTCCGCGCGGCGGCTGGGTGCGGAGAAGGCCTACGTGCTGTACCGGCGGAGCGAGACGGAGATGCCGGCGCGCGTGGAAGAAGTGAAGCACGCCAAGCAAGAGGGTATCGATTTTCAAGTGCTGACGAATCCGGTGGAATTTCTGGACGACGGGCGAGGCTGGCTGCGAGCCGCGCGTTGCCAACGGATGGAACTCGGCGAACCGGACGCTTCGGGACGGCGGCGGCCGATTCCGATCGCAGGATCGGAGTTTGAGGTGCCGCTCTCTGTGGCCATCATCGCGACGGGAACATCAGCGAACCCGCTGGTGCAATCGACGACGCCGGGGCTGAAGACGAACAAGCGGGGCTACATCGAGGCGGACGGCGAATCGCAGCGAACATCGCGGAAGGGCGTGTTTGCCGGCGGGGACATAGTGACGGGAAGCGCGACAGTGATCCTGGCGATGGGAGCGGGGAGACGCGCGGCGAAAGCGATCCACGAGTATCTGAATACGGGGGCGTGGTAGGGAGAGAGGGCGTAAAACGTAAGGGAATATGCTTAGGAGCATTTCCTCAGGGGCGCTTCGCGCCCTGGGCTGAAGCCCAGGGTCTACCGAGCCCAAAAAGGCGAGCGGTTAATGTCGGAGCTAAAGCTCCGACCCCCTGAGAAGCATCTATGAGATAGCTTGTACAGACCCAAGAGCGCGGTCCCTTCGGAGCTCAGGGTAAACAAGAGTGACTGTGCCACAAGCGGCATCGGGATTTAGTTGGACGGGTAGAAGTCAGATGGGAAGATAAACGACGTGCCTCCGAGGCCGAGGGATGCACTCGCCTCGCCTCCCCACACGCCTACGGGCCCGCAGTTTGGAGAAAAAACATGTCGATACAGAAATCAGACGCGCTGGCGTATCACTTTGGCACGCGCCCTGGAAAAATCGAAGTAACGCCGACGAAGCCGTGTCGCACACAGAGAGACTTGAGTCTGGCATACACGCCGGGAGTGGCGTTGCCCTGCCTGGCGATTCAGCAGGAACCGCACGACGCGTTCAAGTACACCGCGAAAGGAAACCTGGTGGCAGTGGTGTCGAATGGCACCGCCGTGCTGGGACTGGGAAATATTGGAGCACTGGCCGGGAAACCGGTAATGGAAGGCAAAGGAGTGCTGTTCAAGAGGTTTGCGGACGTGGATGTGTTCGATCTGGAAGTGGATACGATGAATCCAGACGACGTCATCAAAGTGTGCCAGTTGCTGGAACCAACGTTTGGCGGAATCAACCTGGAGGACATCAAGGCGCCGGAATGCTTCTACATCGAAGAAACCCTGAAGAAGACCATGAAGATCCCGGTGTTCCACGACGACCAGCATGGGACGGCGATTATTTCGGGCGCCGCGCTGCTGAATGCGCTGGAGATCGTGGGCAAGCCGATCGACAAGGTGCGCGTGGTGTTCAATGGGAGCGGCGCGGCAGGGATCGCGTGCGCCGAGCACTATGTGCGGCTGGGAGTGAAGCACGAAAACATATGCATGGCGGACACGAAAGGCGTGATCTACGAAGGCCGGACCGAAGGAATGAACCCGTACAAGGCGCGGTTCGCGCAGAAGACAGAGTGGCGCACGCTGGCGGAAGCGGTGAAGGGCGCGGACGTGTTCATCGGATTGTCGGTAAAGGGGGCATTCACGCCAGAGATGCTGCGAACGATGGCGGCGCGTCCGATCGTGTTTGCGATGGCGAACCCCGATCCGGAGATAACGTATGACGAAGCGGTGGCCACCCGCAAGGACGTGATTATAGCCACGGGGCGCTCCGATTATCCGAACCAGGTAAACAACGTGCTGGGATTCCCGTTTATTTTCCGCGGGGCGCTGGACGTGCACGCCACGGCGATCAACGAGGAGATGAAGCTGGCCGCAACGCGGGCGCTGGCGGAACTGGCAAAGGAAGACGTGCCGGATTCGGTGTGCCACGCGTACGGAGTGGAGCGCATACGGTTTGGGCCGGAATACATCATTCCGAAACCATTTGATCCGCGGGTGTTGGTGTGGGAAGCATCGGCAGTGGCACGAGCAGCGATGGAAACAGGCGTAGCGAAAGAACCCGTGAATCTGGAGGAGTACCGCGAGCGGCTGGAACGCCTGCTGGGGAAGGCGCATGAGGTGATGCGGCTGATCATTCACAAGGCACAAAACAAGCCGCGGCGCGTAGTGTTCCCCGAAGGGGAACACGAGAAAATTTTGCGGGCGGCGCATATCCTAGCGGAAGAAAAGATCGCGCAGCCGATACTGTTGGGGAATACACAGGTGATCCGCGCGAAGGCGGCGGACCTGTCCATGGAACTGGAGGAGATCCAGATCGTGGACCCGGCGGAATGGCCGAAACGAGAAGCGTACATCCAGACGCTGTATCAATTGCGACAGCGGCGCGGCGTCACGCTTTCGGAAGCGCGGGAACTGATCAACAACCGGAACCTGTTTGGGGCGGTGATGGTGCAGGTGGGAGACGCGGACGCACTGGTGGGCGGCGTGGCGCAACACTTTCCAGACACCATCCGGCCGGCACTGCAGGTAATCAAGCCGCGGCCGGGACTGCATAAAGTCTCCGGATTGTATGCGCTGGTGACGAAGCGCGGCGGCATCTATTTCCTGGCGGATTGTACGGTGAATATCGAGCCGAGCGCCGAGGATCTGGCGGAGATCGCGCTGTGCGCGGCGGAAACGGCGAGGCGGTTCAACGTGACGCCGCGAGTGGCGATGCTGTCGTTTTCCAATTTTGGCAGCACGCCGCACCCGCTGGCGGAGAAAGTGCGGCAGGCGGTGCAGCTGGTACACAAAGCTGATCCGGCACTGATCATTGACGGAGAGATGATGGCGGACACGGCAGTGGTGCCGGAGATTATCGCGGAGACGTACCCGTTCTCCAGCTTGCGCGGGGGAGCGAATGTGCTGATCTTTCCGGACCTGACTTCGGCGAATACGTGCTACAAGCTGCTGGCGCGAATCGGCGGTGAGGAAACGATTGGACCGATCCTGATGGGGATGTCCAGGCCAGTGCATGTGCTGCAGCGTGGAGCGGAGGTTGAGGAGATCGTCAACATTGCAGCGATTGCGGTGGTGGACGCGCAGGAGACGGAAGTGCGGATCAACGGCGGGGCGGAGAAGAAGACGAGCGCCGCGGCGGAGGATGGGGCGAAGCTGCAGGTGCAGACACTGCATCTTTCGTGAGGAGTTCAGAGAAGAAAAAAGCCTACGTGACTGCGGCCAAGATATGATGGCGCAGTCGTTGCAGGAGTAGAGTGCGATTTTGACAGGGATGACCGCGCCACAGAGTGTTTCTGTGGCGTTGGTCTGTTCAGGGGAATTGCGAAAAGCCCATTACCCGGCTTTCCAGCCAAGATGCGGCACCGGGCGCGGATTGTCCGCTGGTACGACGAGAGGGAGAGTTCCTTGTTTGGGTCGCGACGAGACATGGTTGGTTTATTCAATCAAAAAGCGCCCGCCTCCCTCCTGCGGCGGGCAGGCAGAAGGCGGCCGCTACATAGAATTCCCAATTGTGAGTGGCTATTGATGAATGGCTGGGAAATGCCAGCGGAGGATAAAGCGCGATGAGCGAAGCCGAGAAGAAATCACTGCCGAGTAATGCGTACCGGGCATTGGAGAAGGGAGAGGTGTACCTGCCGGTGGTGGCGGCCGAGGCAAGAGAACCGGAACTGACGTTGCGCTCGGTGGTCTGGGGCGTGGTGCTCTGCGTGATCTTCACGGTGGCGGCGGCGTATTCGGGGCTGAAGGTGGGGCAGGTGATGGAATCGGCGATTCCGATTTCGATCCTGGCGATCGGGCTGGCACGGCTGTACAAGCGGCGATCGAGCCTGCTGGAAAACGTGATCATCACAGGAATTGGAGGAGTGGCGGGCGGGGTGGTGGCGGGAGCGGTGTTCACGGTGCCCGCACTGTACATTCTGAAACTGAATCCGCACCCGGTGCAGACCATTTTCATTTGCCTGGCGGGCGGCTGCCTGGGCGTGATGTTTCTGATTCCGCTGCGGCGGTATTTCGTAAGAGAGCAGCACGGGCTGCTTCCCTACCCCGAAGCGACAGCGATCACAGAGGTGCTGGTCACCGGGGAAAAGGGGGGATCGCAGGCGAAGCTGCTGCTGGAAGCGACGGTGATCGCAGGCATATACGACCTTTTGGTGACAACGTTTCAGGTGTGGAAGGAGTACGTGGATTTCCGATTTGTGCCGGTGATCCGGATGCTGAATGAGCGGGCGCGGATGGCACTAAGCTTCGATGCAATAGGGTTCATTCTGGGGCTGGGGTACGTGATCGGGCTGCGGAGTTCGATGATCCTGTGCGCGGGCGGGCTGTTATCGAATCTGGTGCTGGTGCCGCTGATCTGGTTCGTAGGAAGCCACCTGGACAGCGCGGTGTACCCGGCGGCGATTCCGATTGCGAAGATGACAGCGGTGGAGATTTTCCGGAACTACGTGCGGTTTGTGGGCGTAGGAGCGATTGCGACAGCGGGGATTTTCGGGATAGTGAAGTCACTGCGAATAGTGGCGGGTTCGTTCGGGATCGCGTTGCGGGTTTTCCGGAAGGGCGAGGTGGCGGCGCCGGAACGGACGGATCGCGACATTTCGATGACCACGATTCTTGCGGGGGTGGTGGTCGGGGCGATTGGCGTGGCCGTGTTGCTGGGGAGCTTGCGGGTGTCGTTTGTGGTGCTGGCGGCGGGATTGCTGCTGACGCTGGTGTTTTCGTTTTTCTTCACGTCGGTGGCGGCGAACGCGATTGCAACAACGGCGCGAAATCCGGTGTCCGGGATGACGATGCTGACGATCATTCTGTCGTCGGCCGTGCTGCTGCGGTTCGGGCTGAGCGGGACAACGGGGATGTTTTTTGTGATGGCGATTGCGGGAATGGTGTGCACGGCGCTTTCCATCTCTGGACAAACGATCACGGACTTGAAGACAGGATACTGGCTGGGGTCGACACCGGCGGCACAGGAAAAGGTGAAATTTCTGGGAGTGATCGCAGCGGCGATTTTTGCCGGGTTGACGATCGTACTGCTGGCCCGGACGTTCCAGTTTGGGGAAGCGGCAGCGGGTGACCTGCGGCCGGTGCTGGCATCGCCCCAAGCGTCCATCATGAAAGCGCTGGTGGAAGGGTTCATGAGCCACCAGCCGATTGCGTATTTGTTATTTGGAACGGGAGCGATGATTGCGGTGATCCTGGAAATGCTGGGGCAGCCCTCGCTGATTTTCGCGCTGGGGATGTATTTGCCGCTGGAACTGAATACGCCGGCGCTGGTAGGAGGATTTTTGTCGCACCTACTGAACAAGCGAGCGGACAAGGCGGGCGGTGAGACGGGGGACCGAGTGAGGTCGCGTGGCGTGGTAATTGCGTCGGGACTGATGGCGGGCGGAGCTTTGGGTGGAGTGCTGGGAGCGGCGCTGCGGTTGGTTCCAGGATTCCGGGAGGATTTGATCCATCTGCCGTTCTATTCCAACGAAACGATTTCGCAGATTGTGTCGGCGGTGTTTTTCGTGGGGCTGTGCCTGTATGTGTGGTTTGGAGCCCTGCGAAAGGGGAAGGAGACCTGATGGACCAACTAGGGAGGTATGTAGCGGACGCGATTTTGGGGATCGACACGTTGTGGGGCGGCGATGTGATGTGCGCGAGCGGCACGGGGCGGTTCATTGCGGACTCCTGGTTTTCGGATGAGGTGCTGCCGTCGGCGTACACGATTCCGGCGGCAACGCGCATCCGGGAATCGGGGGGAGTGGCATCGAAAGATGTGGACCGCAAAGCGATTGAGGAGTTTTTGCAGCAGATTGACATTGCCGGGGCGATCGCCGGGATTCGCGCGGAAGGTGCGAAGGCAAAAGGCTTGCGTGGAGCGTATCTCGCGGGGCTGGCCACGTCGCTGGAAGCGATGTGGAAGCTGGCGATGGAGACGCTGGGCAAAGGGGAGCCGGTGAGCTACGCGGATTGCGTGAAGGCTTCCACGGGGCGCGCGCCGGAGCCATCGAAGCCGGAAAGAAAACGGGAACGTGTGGCGGAGTTGCTGCGGCGAGCGGGCTATTTGAAGGATGGAACTGAGGGAGTGTTGAAGGCGGTGGATGAGTGGAGGCAGGAGCGAACTGTGCCGATGGCGTCGGTGCGACGGCTGAGCGCGGGGTTCATCGCGCACTACGACAAGCTGTGCGAGACGCATCTGATGCCACATCTGCCGAAGGAACTGGCGGGGGTGCCGCGGGCGAACATCGAGTTTCTGCCGATCAAGGATGCGTGGTTTTCGGGTTCGATGAACTACATCGGGCGGGCGCGGACGGCGGGTGGCAAACCGAAATACGAGGCGACGTATGAGATCAACGCTTCGCTGAAGATATCAGTGCCGGAGTTTGAACAGTTGGTGAGCCATGAGGTGGTGCCAGGGCACGTGACAACGTTTGCGTATCTGCAAGATCTCTACGTGCGGGGGCTCGCGGGGTTCGAGGCCACGGTGCTGACGATGAACACGCGGGCGGCGACGCTGTTTGAGGGCATCGCGAACAACGCCATCCTGATTGCGCACGGCGTGACGGAGGTGGAACAACTGCCGGAGGAGGACCTGCAGATCGGGGTGCTGCTGGCGCTGCTGCAGGATGACGCAAAGAACCAGTCATCCTATTTGACGTGGGGGGAAGGCGCGGCGCGGGAAGAAGTGGCGAAGATTTTGCGGCGCGATTACCTGGTGACGCAAGAACGTGCGGACAAACTTTCCGGAGCGTGGGGGCGGCATCCGTTGCTGGGAAGAATGTACCTGCCGGCCTACAGGTCGGGGACGAAGCGCGTGGCGGAGTTGCGAAGAAAGCATGAAGCGGGGCGCGTGCTGCCGGCGCTGTATGGTTGCCAGGGGTTGGTGGACATTGAGACGGTTGAGGAAGCGATTGCGGGCGGGGAGAAGGCGGGCCCTACATAAGCAAGTTGAGATAGGTGAGACTTTGCCGCGATCCCTCCACTGCGGCCCGCAAACGACGCGGGCCTCCGGTCGGGATGACAAAGTTGGTGACATCTTGCCGGGATAGGGTCGAGAGGTGCTCGACCACTACGTTGCGGCCCGTCTCAGAAGGCGGGCCCTACACAAGCTGGAGAACCGAGCGGCTATTTGCGCGGGTTGGGGGAAGAACGAGCTGAAGCGGTAGAGCCGAAGAGTTCCTGCTCGACTATTTCGGAGAGGATGTGGCCGAGCAGGATGTGGCATTCCTGGATGCGCGGAGTATCGTCAGAAGGCACGCGTAGACAAACATCAACAATGGATTTGAGTTTGCCGCCGGAACGCCCGGTGAGGGCGGCGGTGTGCATGTGCATTTTTTTGGCGAGAGCGACGGCGTGAAGGACGTTGGGCGAATTGCCGCTGGTGGAGATGGCGATGGCGACATCGCCGGGGCGGCCGAAGGCTTCGATTTGGCGGGAGAAGACGCGGCGGAAGCCGTGATCATTGGCGATGGCGGTGACAGCGGAAAGATTCGTGGCCAGGGAGAGCGCGGGAAGCGCGGGGCGATCAAAGGCGAAGCGGCCAACGAGTTCGGCGGCAATGTGCTGGGCGTCCGTGGCGCTGCCGCCGTTGCCGAAGAGGAGAACCTTGTTGCCGCGCTCGAAGGCATGGATGAGAGAAGCGGCGAGTTGGGAAAGGCAGGAAAGGACTTGGGAATTGCGAAGGAGGGATCGTTTCGCGGCGATGGAGGTTTCGATGGAGCGGCGAGCACGACGTTCGAATTGTGAGGGGCGAGGCACGGAGTCTCCACGGGCGAGCACCGGAAGAACAAGAGCGGTGAACGCGAAAGGGTAGTCTAGCACGGAGGTTGATGCGGATTGAGCGGGCGGAAAAAAGAAACGCAATCGCCCGGGACAGGCACATCACGTTGTGGCGTGGGATCAGTTGCAACGCGCCTCCCTCCTTCGGGGGGCAGAAGATGGACCCTATACAAGCAAGTTGAGATGGGAGAGATTTTGCCGCGATCCCTCCACTACGGCCCGCAAACGACGCGGGCCTCCGGTCGGGATGACAAAGGTGGTGACCGCTTGCTGAGATGGGGTCGAGCGGTGCTCGGCCTCTACGTTGCGGCCCGCCTCAGAAGGCGAGCCCTACAAGGGCAGGGAAAGCCCAAGAGGACAGTCAGGAGTGACTGTGCCACAAGAGAGAGAACGGATCAGCCGAGGGCGAGGCCGAGGAAGCGCGCGGCGTTGTGATAGCAGATGTTTTCGATCATCGGGCCGACAAGGTCTTCGCGATCGGGCAATTCGCCGCTCTCAATATCGCGGCCCAAGAGATTGCAGAGAACACGGCGGAAGTATTCGTGTCGGGGAAAAGACATGAAGGAGCGGGAATCCGTCAACATGCCTACGAAACGAGAGAGCAAGCCCACGTTGGAGAGCGCGTTCAACTGCCACTCAATGGCTTCCTTCTGATCGAGAAACCACCAACCACTACCAAACTGGATTTTGCCGGGGATGCTGCCGTCCTGAAAATTGCCGGCCATCGTGGCCAAAGTGTAGTTATCGATGGGATTGACATTGTAAAGAACCATTTTGGGCAAGGCGTTTTCGCGGGCGAGTTGATTGAGGTAGGCGCCGAGGGACTCCGCCTGCGGGAAATCACCGACGGAGTCGTAGCCGGTATCGGGGCCGAGGGATTGGAAGGCGCGGGAGTTGACGCTGCGGAGAGCGCCCAGATGCAATTGCTTGGTCCAGCCGGCTTGCGCGTCGAGATGGCCGAAATAGAGCATCAGGTGAGAGGCAAATTCGGCGTGCTCCTCGTGCGTCGCGGCTTGCCCGGAGAGAACCTTATCGAAAATGGCGCGGGCGTGGGATTCGCTACAGAAATTTGCGTAACAGTGAGCCAGGCCGTGATCGGAGAAACGGCAACCTGCTTGATGGAAGAAATCGTGGCGTTGGCGCAAGGCGTCCAGGAAATTCAGGTAAGAGCCGATGTGGACGTTGGCGGCGGCAGCAAGACGCTCGACCCAGAGATTGAAGACGGCGGGGAGATGCACGTCCAAGGCACGATCCGGGCGAAAAGTCGGATAGACGCGCGTGGGCAGATGGGCCGCGGCAATTTGGGAGTGGGCCTGCAGATCGTCGGTGGGGTCATTGGTGGTGCAGAGGGCGCGAACTTCAAATTTCGCGAGAATTCCTTGCGCGGACAATTCTGGAGTTTCCAGAAGCCCGTTGGCGTGTTGCCAGATTTCGGGTGCAGACTCTTCATCCAGCAGTTCGTCGACACCGAAATAGCGCTGCAATTCGAGATGAGTCCAGTGATAGAGCGGATTGCGGAGACAGTGCGGGACCGTGGAGGCCCAGGCGAGGAACTTGTCGTAGGGCGGAGCGTCGCCGGTACAGAAGGTTTCGCCGATACCGTTGGCACGCATGGCGCGCCATTTGTAGTGATCGCCCTCGAGCCAAATCTCGACGAGGTCGCGAAACTGCCGGTTGGCGGCGATGTCCGCCGCGGAAAGATGGGAATGGAAATCAAGAATGGGCTGACCGGCAGCAAATTTGTGGTAGAGATGGCGGGCGGTAGCGTTCTGGAGCAGGAAATCCTCGTGGATGAAGGGCATATCGCTTTGCCGCGAAGGAAAATTGTTGAGAAACGCGCTCGCGACTCTCGCAAAGCAGGAAAACATCTGGCGCGGGGCATTGTCAAGCGATTCGTTGAGGAATCGCATTTCTGGCTTACGCGAATGGAGGGCAAAAGGTACTCTCAGGCGACCGAGCCAGCGGTTGGAGAACGAGGGACAAGCAGATCCCTCGCTGCGCTCGGGATGACAATGCGAGATGTGTCGCTATGTTCAGCGAGGCTCAGTAGGTGCATTGACAGGCTGCGCCAAGGCAGCGGAAAGAGTTTCCTCAGGGGCTAAAGCCCAATTCTTTTAGCAGGCGTTATGTCAGGGCTGAAGCCCTGACCCCCAAAAGCAGAATAGCTTTTGGCAACCTTTTAACGAATGGCAGAAGCATAAAGATGTTGAGCAGATGCACCGTGAGGACTGAAGCGATCGAAGGGTGAGGGCGGGGTTGAAGGCCCGCGTCCTACAGATCCGTCACCAGCTTGTATCGCGGCACGAGCGCTTTCATGATCGCCCAGGCGGAAACGTAAGCGAGCGCACAGAACACGAACATGATGAGGTACGCCGTCTGCGGCGCGTCCTTAAAGCGGTCCCTCAGTGAGCCCACCAAGAGCTGGATGAGGACGCCGCCCACTCCGCCAGCCATCGTTCCAATGCCGGTGATGGACGCCACGGCCTTCTTGGGGAACATGTCGGAGACCGTCGTGTACAGGTTGGCCGACCAGGCCTGGTGTGCCGCAGCGCCGATACTGATGATTCCCACCGCGAAGTACAAGGCCAGCGTGCCGTATCTCTGTGTGCTGCCGAAGTGCTGCGTGAAAAGCACGGTCAGCGGACACAGCGCGATCAGGAACATCGCGGTCATGCGCGCCTTATACACCTCCATTCCGCGATTGATCAGGGTCATCGGGATGCTGCCGCCGTAGACGCTGCCGACGATGGCAATGCCGTAGACGATGAAGGTGGGCCAGCGCACGTCCGCCGGCGCCATGTTGAACTGCTTGATTAGATAGTCCGGCAGCCAAAAGAGATAGAACCACCAGATGCCGTCGGTGAACAACTTACCGACGAAGAACGACCAGGTCTGCCGATATCTGAAGAGCCTGGCCCACGGTACGCCTTGTTGGGCGTCGTCGCTCTGTGCCGCGACGTCATCCACGTGGATGTAGTCGTACTCGGCCTTAGACAGCCGCCGCTGGTTCTTCGGGGTTTCATAGAACAAGAACCAGAAGATCAGCCAGACGAAACCCGCGGCGCCCGTGAAGACGAACGCCATCTTCCAGCCTAGCTGATCGCCGAAGAAGACCATGCACCAGGGCACGAACAGGGCGGCGATCATCGCGCCGAGATTCGAGCCGCTGTTGAAGATGCCGATGGCCAGCGCGCGCTCCTTCTTCGGAAACCACTCGGCGACGGTCCGGTTCGACGCCGGGAAGTTGCCGGCTTCGCCGACGGCGAATAGGCTGCGGATCGCGACGTGCGCGGCGACGGTCGCGCCGGCGAAGGCATTCAGGATGCCGAAGACAGACCACACGACAAGGGACCACGCGAGTCCAAGCTTCGTACCGATCTTGTCGATTAGCCGGCCCGCCCCGACCGTCATCAGGGCATAGACACCGGTGAAGAAGGAGGTGAGGTAGGAGAACTCCTTGTTGGTCCACCCGAAGCCGCCGAGGTCGGTCGACCTGCAGAAGAACTCCTTCAAGTACGAGATCACCTGGCGATCGAGGTAATTGATCGTGGTGGCGAAGAGCAGCAGAGTGCAGATCGTCCAGCGATACTTGCCGATCGCCGCTTTCACCGCACTTTTGTCTGCCATCGGTTCTTCCATCCTTGGAGATCGTTTTTGCGGCGCTGCTTACTACTCAAAAGCGGCGGCAAGCCGCCGCGCTCCAAATATGCGCCGCGCTGGCGAATACGGTTGTCAGCTTAGGGCGCGGTCGAGATGGACGTAGCCGCCATCGACGAACAGGAACTGCGCGGTGATGTGCGCGGCCTGGGGAGAGAGAAGAAATAGCGCCATGGCGGCAATTTCTTCCGCGTGCGTCATTCTCTTGCCTAGCGGTATCTTCGAGATGATCTGCTGCAGCTTTTCTTCGGGGTTGGGCAAACTGCTGAGCCACTCCTTGTAGAGCGCCGTCATCACCTCCGCGGGAACGACGGCATTCACGCGAATTCCGTACGGGAGCAATTCCACAGCCCACTCGCGCGTCAAAGCGAGGATGGCGCCCTTGGAAGAGGCATAGCCTGATGTGCCGCCCTGGCCGGTGAAGGCCGTCTTGGAGGCGATGTTGACGATGCAGCCCTGCGACTTCTTCAGCGCCGGCAGCGCGTAGTGCGCCATGTTGTAGTAATGCAGAAGATTGCGTTGCAAAGAGGCCAAGTATTTTTCGGGGCTGCCCTGCTCGAGGCCGACACGGTCATTGGCGCCGGCGTTGTTGACGAGAACGTCGAGCCGGCCAAAATCCCGGATCGTCTGCTCGACCGCGGAAGCACAGCTTTCCGTGAGTTGGAGATCAACGCAGATCTGCCCGCAGACTTTGCCCGCCGATTGCAGTTCGGATTGTAATTGTTTTCCGGCCTCGGCGTCGCGGTCGACGAAGACCGGGATAGCGCCCTCGTGCGCGCAGCCCCGAGCGATTGCCGCGCCGATACCCTTGGCGCCACCGGTGATCAGTACAACTTTTTCTTTGATTTGTAAGTCCATGTGATACCGCCTTGGAGCCGGAGAGTTGTTGAGCGTGCTCCGGAAGCACCCATAAAACCATTTCCTCAGGGGCTAAAGCCCGTTGAGAGCCAAGTTCTTGATGTCGGAGCTGAAGCTCCGACCCCCTGAACTGCGGAGTCTTTCCGCAAGCCGTGCGCTTCGCTGCGCTCCGCGTGAAAAGCCGTGCTTCTCAAAAGCAATTTCTGAGATGGAAGTTTGTGATGTCTCAGAGCGATACGCCTCTTTTCCAGGGGATAAAGTCGTCCTGGCCGAGCAGTTCGGCCTTGGTGCGGATTGCACCGCTCGCAACCTGGATGCTGAGGTCCAGAATCATCTGACCCATCTGCTCGATGGTTTTCTCGCCGGAGATGATGCCGCCTGCGTCGATATCAATAATGTCCGGCATACGCTGCGCGAGCTTTGAATTGGTGGATATCTTGACGACCGGAGCGATGGGATTGCCCGTGGGAGTGCCCAGCCCGGTTGTGAACAGGACGACATTGGCCCCGGCTGCGACCTGGCCAGTAACAGATTCCACATCGTTGCCCGGCGTGCAGTGGAGGTTCAACCCGGCCTCGCTGGAATATTCGGGGTAATCGAGCGCTGCGGTGACGGGTGATGTACCGCCTTTTTTGGCGGCCCCAGCGGACTTCATGGCATCCGTAAGCAAGCCATCGCGGATATTGCCGGGCGAAGGATTCATCTCGAACCCGGAACGAACGGCTTTGGCCCGCGCGGCATAATCGCTCATAAGCTGCATGAAGCGCTCTGAGACTTCTTCGCTGACGCAACGGTTGATCAACTCCTGCTCGGCGCCGCAGAGTTCAGGGAATTCGGAGAGTATCCCTATCCCACCAAGCGCGACGACTAGGTCGGAAGTGTGCCCAATAGCGGGGTTCGCGGATAGGCCTGAAAATCCGTCAGAGCCGCCGCATTGGAGGCCAAGGGTGAGATGAGACAACGGCGCTGGCGTGCGCGTGAATTTGTCCGCCTCGGCAAGTCCAAGAAATGTTTCGCGGATGGCCTGTGAAATCATGGCCGCCTCAGAAGCGCTCTTTTGCTGCTCGAAGATCAGGAGCGGTTTGCTGAAATTGGGGCCGCGGCGTTTCACTTCGTCGAGGAGAATAGAAACCTGGGCGTGCTGGCAACCGAGACTGAGGATGGTGGCGCCGGCCACATTGGGATGGTGAATGTAACCCGCGAGGAGCGCGCAAAGATTATTGGAATCCTCACGTGTTCCTCCACAGCCACCCTCGTGCGCGAGGAATTTGATGCCGTCGACGTTGTGAAAGAGCCTGGGAGAGGCCGGCGCTCGCGGTGTTTCAGCAAGGGAAAATGTTTTTATGTTTTCAGTGCCACCTTCGCGATAGAGCCGGGCGAGTTCCGCAACCTGACGGCGATAGATTTGGGGGGCAGCGAACCCAAGTTCTTCCTCAAACGCTTGCTTCAAAACATGCAAATTCCTGTTTTCGCAAAAGACGAGGGGAAGAACGAGCCAATAATTCCGGGTGCCGGTCTGGCCATCAGCCCTTTGGTATCCAAGAAAAGATTTCGTCCGGAAGGAAGAAACGTCCGGCGGGGTCCAGCGGGCGACTCCTTCTTTCTTGTGAAACGCAGAAGCGGCGTGGCGGATATTGCGCGTGGAAAGCAAATCTCCGCGTTGCAGGTTCTGCGTCACCTTGCCGACCAGGACGCCATACATGACGACGTCATCCCCGGCGGCGAGATTTTGTGTGACGAACTTCTGTTTGGCAGGGACGTCGGACAAGAGCAGATAGTCGTTCCCGGCAAAGCGAAGTGTTTCGCCTTTGCGCAGATCGGTCAGGGCGACGAGAACATTGTCTCGCGCGTCGAGTCTTAGAATCTTTCCTTGCGATGAGTCGTTAGCTGACACCTTCGGCCTGCCTTTTTGATCCCTGATTGATTGCTAGTCCCCCCAACGCCGCCCGTGAAAGCCATGATTGTTTCACGGGTAGCGGTGGACAGGAGAGAGTTTACATCACATGATGGCGGTGTTGATGCCCGGAGACTAGCGGACCCGTTTTGAAGTGGGCTCCGTCGAGGAAAGTGATCGCATAGGAGGAGAAGGATGGGGAAAAACGCGTATCGCGCCATATCCAACTGCGCGCTGGGTTTGTCGATTTTGTTTACTGCGGCTGTGGCGGCGCGAGCGCAAAATCCCGCGCACTATGAGGCGACCGTTGAATCGCTGAACCGCCACCCGCTGCCGGACTGGTATGCCGATGCGAAGCTGGGGATTTTCATCCATTGGGGGCTATATTCCGTGCCCGGGTGGGCACCAGTGAGCCATCCGGAACACGATTTCGCCAACCAGGACTACATCAAGAACAATCCTTACGCGGAGTGGTATTACAACTCGATGCGCATCGAAGGTTCTCCGACGCAGAAATACCATCGCGAAAAATACGGCACCGATTACGACTACTACAACTTTGCCGCTGTGTTTAACCGGGAGATCCAGAAGTGGGATCCCGACGCCTGGGCGAAAGTAATCAAGGAGGCAGGGGCAAAGTATGTGGTTCTGACGAGCAAGCACCACGACGGTTTCACGCTGTGGCCGAGCGCGACGCCGAATCCGACGCTTCCCGGGGATCGCCAGCACGCTTCGCGAGACCTAGTGGGAGAGCTGACGACGGCGGTCCGCAAGCAGGGCTTGCGCATGGGGCTCTATTATTCCGGGGGGTATGACTGGACGTTCGTTCCCGGGCCGATCCGGGTTTCCGAGGATTACGAAAAAGTGAAGCCGGAGAGCGAGGCGTACGGAAAGTACGCGGACGCCCACGTGCGCGAGTTGATTACCCGCTACAAGCCCGCGCTGCTCTGGAATGACATCGACTATCCCAGGTCCGGGCATCCGCTGGAATTGATGGCCGAATACTACGCGGCGGTTCCGGATGGGGTCATCGACAATCGATTTGGAGTGAAGCATGCCGACTTTACGACACCGGAATACGAGACCCTGGGCAAGATCAACCCGAAAAAATGGGAGGAATGCCGCGGGCTGGGACGTTCGTTTGGATATAACCGCGCCGAGGGCGAAGCCGAGACGATTGCGCCGGCGGAACTCATCTACTTGCTGGTGGATATTGTCAGCAAGAATGGCAACCTGCTCCTGGACATTGGCCCGGAAGCCGACGGCACGATTCCGGTGGTGCAACTCGAGCGGCTGAAGATCCTCGGCAAATGGATGGCGCAAAACGGAGAGGCCATTTACGGGACGCGCCCCTGGAACCGGGCGGAAGGTGAATCGAAGGAGGGGATTCCGGTCCGCTTTACTTCAAAAGGGCCGAATGGCTATGCGATTCTCCTGGGCGTCCCGAAATCGTCCGCGGTTACGCTCAAGTCGGTACGGGTCAAGAGTGGCTCGGAGATCTACCTGCTCGGTTACCAACGGCCACTCGCCTGGACGCAGCAAGGGGAGGACGTCCAGATCGAGCTGCCCGCTGCTCCAGCAGGCGAGTACGCGATGGCATTGCGTTTCGTAGAAGGAGCGAAGGAATAGTCGTCCCGTAGGGCAGGGCGCCTCTTTGCGTAGGGGATGAGGTCAACCCTCAAAACCTACGACAAAAGGGCGCCCTTTGCTAATGCGCCAGGCGTGATTTTGACGCTCCGCTCGGCTCGGAATCAACCCGACTCGGAAGCGGCTACATTCCCAGATAGGTGACGTGGACGTAGACGCCGGTGTGCACGTTGTACAGCATGTACCAGCCGACGTGGTCGGTATCCTCGTACACCACGAAGTCCTCGGCGCAATTCCAACACCAATCCGCACAGATGGGCCAATCCCAGGAAGCGACTTCAAAGCCGAAGCCGCCGGGGAACCAGAAACGATGATGATCGAGGTCGAAGCGTTCGACACGATAGCGGTAGGAGGGGCCAAAGTGCTCGAAGCGCCCATGCTCGAAGGGATGGTCGATGTGGAAGCGCTTATCGTTGGGGCTATCGTGGCCGTACCAATGATCGTTATTGACGTGCTGAGTTTCGTTGAGGTGGCCCTTGGCATTGCGTTCGGTTTCTCGCTTCGCTTTGGGATTATCCCGCTTGGGCGGAGCTGGGGGGATGTGGCTCTGATTGGCGCGCGGCGTGTTCGCCGTGTGTTCTTCAGGGTGTTGGCCCCGTTCTTCGGGGTGTTGAGCAGCAGCGGGTAGAGCTATGAGAACCGCGATAGCAACTGGAAACAAGAAGCGTCGATACATCCTCTCCTCCTCGAATATGTAGAAAGTGAACCGCTCCGGGCTGCGTGGGGTCCGGGCCGGGCTGGTCGGCGTCCTTACCCTTCCGACGTGCGCTGGAGCGCCCAGGGGTACAACTTACCTTAAACCGGCATTTCCGGGCCGGGCGTCCTGCTTGAGCATCCTAAGCTTTTTCCGGCCCTGAGACAACGAATTTGCCAGCACAGGCGGGTGCATTCCAAGCAAAGGAACATGCCAATAAAGCTCACCCGTGGCTGCGGAAGGTTGCCACACGCCATGCGCTACAGGGTGCGCTTGAAAAGCGGCGTGGCAATCAGCAGGGTCGCAATGCCAAACGCGAACAGGAACAATAAATCGGTCTGGATGGCCGCGAAACCGCCGTCCTTCAAAAGGATCGCTTTGAAGCCGTGGACGGCATAGGTGAACGGATCCACAATGGCAATCGCGCGCAGCCAGGGAGGAAATGCCGCAATAGGAAAAATCGAGCCGCTGGGGAAGAACAGCAGGGTATTGAGGATGCCAAACATGGCCCTTGGCACCAGGGGATCCTCCACCCGCACCATGAGCAGAAACATCATGCCGTTGAAGGCAATCGAAACGGCCACGATCAGCAGCGCCAACTGGAACACCTGAACGGGATGAAAAATCACTCCCAACCCCGCGAGGAGCGAGCCGATAACGGTCAGACTTACCCCGGAAAGCACCGCCTTGATGGCGCCCGCCAGGTTCAGCCCCATCACCAATTCCAGCCGAGTGATGGGTGTAACCAGGAAGCCTTCGTGCACACCGCGCGCCTTGTCGTCGATATAGAGCATGCCGCCGCCAATCATCACGGAGACATACATAGCCAGGGCGATGGAGCCTGCCAGCAGGTACTTCATGTACTCGACATAGGGATACAGCTCGACAATCTGGAGCGCGATCTGCTGCACCACCTTGGGCTGCACCGTGGGACTGTTCAAAGCATCAGCAAGAGACTGCATCTCCGCCTCGAGGCTGCTGCTCATGAACTGGTCCGAGTTATCCACCACCAAGCCAAGTTTTGGCGAATCCCCAGCGAGCACCCGGCGGGAATACTGCGCGGGAATAATCAGCGCCGCATCCAGCTTGCCCGTACGGACGTCCTCGCGAGCCTGGCGCTCGTCATTACACTGCACCGCGGTGAAGGTCTTGATGTTGGCCGCGACGGAATCGAACATCTCGCGCACACGCACGGCCTGCTCGCCATGGTCGTTATCCACCAGGCCCATGCGGGCATTGTGAATCTTGCCGCCAAAGGCGTTGCCCAGGATGACGAGCTGCACCAGAGGCATTACCATCGATACGATCATCAAAGTCGGCGAGCGGAAGAATTTCCGCAGCTCGCGTTCGACAATTGCCATCATTCTTTGCATGTTTAGTTCCCCGGCCGCGGCGGCATCTGAAAGAAAGCCGGCTTGACCTGCTCGTCGCGTAACTGGCGGCCGGTGTAGTGCACAAACACATCGTCCAGTGTGGTATTTTGAACGCTCAACGACTTGATCGCTTCGCCTCTGACTGCAGCCAACTCCACCAGGCTCGCCGTGGTCTGCGGCCCGTTCTCGGTGTGCAGCCTGTAGGTTCCCGTGCTTTGCGTTTCCACACTGGTCAGGCCCGCCAGGCCTTTCAGCCGCTCCTGCCACTCTCCGGCATCACGCGCGAACTGCACTTCCACCACGCTGTTACCCGGCACGCTGGCCTTCAAGGCAATCGGGGTATCCAGCGCGACGAGTTTTCCGTGGTCAACGATGGCGATGCGGTCGCAGAGGTGATCGGCTTCATCCATGTAGTGCGTGGTGATCAACATAGTCAGTTCCCGCGAACCGCGCAGCTTATCGAGCATCTCCCACACGGCCACGCGGGAGACTGGGTCAAGCCCCGTGGTCGGCTCGTCGAGAAAGAAAATCTGCGGGTTGTGAATGAGGCCGCGGGCAATTTCCAAGCGCCGCCGCATGCCGCCGGAGAGCGTTTTGGTTTGTGCGTCGCGCCACTTCAGCAGGTCCACTGCCTCGAGGAGTTCCTCAATGTTCTTTTTCCGCTGGGCCTTCGGCACTTCGTAAAGCTTCGCGTAAATCGAGAGGTTTTCCTCGACGGTCAGGTCGATATCGCTGGTCAGCGCTTGTGGAATAACTCCGATGGCGCGCCGTACTGTGTCGGGCTCTCTGGCTACATCGTATCCCGCGATGACGGCCCGGCCACTGGTCGCCGGAATCAGAGTGGTCATCATGCGGATGAGGGTGCTCTTGCCCGCGCCATTCGGCCCGAGGAGGCCAAATATCTCACCATTCTTCACCTGGAAACTCACGTTGCTCACGGCTTCGAAATCGCCGTAGCGTTTCACAATGTTTTCCACAGCGATGGCGATTCCGGCATAGTGGGGATCGCTCTTGTGCACTGTCATTTCTGCACCAGCTTGTTTTTGGGGATGTACACCTCGGCTGTCATTCCCGGGACGTAGCGCATGCCCGGGTTGTCGATGAGGAGTTTCAGCCGAACCGTTTTGATGTCCCGTTTGCGGCGGCTGACATCGCGTTGCGTGGCAAAGTCACCCTCCGCGGACTTGGCAATGACCTTGCCGGACAGAGACGCCCCGCTGGGCATGACCACACGCAGCGCATCGCCTACCTGGACCGCATCAGCTTCCGTTTCCGGCAGCGGCGCATAGATCCAGGTCTGGGTCAGGTCCACGATGGTGACGATGGGGGTACCCGCGTTTACCACCTCACCTTGTCGCGCCGCGCGCACATCCACGATTCCGGTTACCGGAGACACCACGTTTGCGTAGCCCACTTCGACCTGTGCTTGTTTCAGCAGGGCCTGCGCGTTCTCCACGTCGGCTTTCGTCGCTTCGGCGGACTGCGCCGCAGCCTGCGCTTGAATGGTGTTGGCGATAGCGAGTTTCAGCGATGCCTCCGCGGCGGCGACCTGCTCCTTCGCGGCATCCATGGCCGCCCGCGCTGCATCCAGGGAGGTCTTGGCATCGTCGAGGGCTTGCGCGCTCATGACGCCCTGCTGGGCCAGGGCGACCGCGCGCCGGGAATCTGCGTCCTGGTGTTCATATTGCGCCTGGGCTTGCACCAACGTGGCGCGCGCCGCCCGGAGTTGCGCTTCCGCGTTCGATACCTGGCTGGCTGTGCTGCCGCTGGTCTGGCGCGCCGTGTCCTTTGAGACCAGCAGCTTGTAGCGCTGGCTCTCGGCAGTCGCTGCCGCGGCCGATTGCGCGGCCTTAAGATCCTGGCTCTCAATGGTGGCGACCAATTGCCCCGCTTGCACCTGCTGGCCCTCGTCCACGGCCAGACGCTCGATGCGCCCGGTGATGCGCGAACTCACGATGACCTCGTTGGCATCTACTGTTCCAATGAGTTGCAGATCCTCCGTGCGTCGCGTGGTGAAGAAATACCAAGCCAAAGAGATCACCAAGAGGATCCCCAGCATCAAGAACACACGGTTTCGCGGATTCATCGTTTCGTTCTCCCAGTTGAAAATCGCGCACTGCGGAGCATCGGCAGCAAGGCCAGGACGCGCCCAGCCACTGCTGTTGCGTGCTTGCGGTCCACAAAAAGCGCCTGCCCCAAGAATTGGAGTGCGACTTTGCGCTGGCGCTTCAGTGCTGCTCTCTCAAATGCTCAAACGGCACCGTCAGATGCGTCTATTGCGCTTCCATTTCGCTTTGCAACTCGCGCTATGTCGCTTCGCTCGGGTCATGCTGACATTTCCCGCCATGACTGCGCAAGTTCAATGGTGAGAGATTAAGCGGGAGAAATCCAGATGTCTCGCGCTTTTCGGCGAGTGGCGGCAGATTACCGGCGAACAACGGATTAGAACTCGCCTCATAAATACATCGAGTAACGATCCTGCGCACCTCAGGGGTTCAAACCCCAGAATTCGCGGGGGTTTGCGGCACGGCTGAAGAGTCTGCGCAAAAATACAGGAAAGATTTTCTTCAGGGGCTAAAGCCCGTTGGTTATGAGTGCTTTACGCCGGGGCTGAAGCCCCGGCCTCCTAAAGAAACGACTTTTTCCGCAAGCTGTGCCGTTCGCTGCGCTCAGGGTAAAAAGCCGCGCCAATCCAGGATCCGTTTGTGGGACTGCTTCTAGTGCAGACCTTAGTTTGTGTTCACCGCCGGCGTTGTTGCTGGCGCGGCGCCGGCCGGGGAGCTGTACTGATTGATGTGTTCGAGATCCTTCAGGTGATCGTACCAAGTTAACTTCAGGATGATCGAGGTGATGGCGACAATGGCAAAGGTGATGGCCGCGGTGTGCAGGCGCCACGTCACGATGTAGATGGGCAGAGCTACCAGAGAAACCTGCCAGACGATGCCCACGACGACATTGAAGATGTCGCGGAAGAAATCCTGGTTCTTTTGGAAAGACGGATCCTCCTGCTGCACTTTCTTCAGAATCGGACCCCAGAAGCCCCAAGGCCGCACGCGCCGGTAGAATTCCTTCAGTACCTCTTCGTCTTCAGGGGCGGTGAGGAACGTGCCCAGGAAGCAGCCGATGAGCGAGAGGAGGAACACCACGCCAAAGCCAACGGAGACCTCCAGGTTGAGGGAGTGGGCATGGGCAAAACTCTGCAAGGGCGCGATCTTTGTAACCAGCGTCGGGATGGTGAGTGCGGAACACATGCCCGCCACCATGCCCCAGAAATAACCGTAGCCGTTGAAGCGCCACCAATACCACTTGAGGACATTGGAAGCGGTGTAGCCGCCCCACAGGGCAGTGACGATCCAAATGACCACGTTGTTGACGCTGGTGACGTACCAGCCGAGAAGCACGCCGAGAAGCACAACCACGAAGGAGCTCAGATAGCTCAGCCGCACGTAGGTCTTGGGGCTGGCATGGGGATTGATGAAACGCTTGTAGATGTCGTTGACAAAGTAGGGAGGGGCGGCGTTGACGGTTGCGGCGAAGTTGGACATGTACGCAGCCAGCAGACCGGCGATCAGCACGCCGAGCAAACCAGCGGGCACAAACCTCCCGAGCGCGTAGGGAAGAATGCGTTCGAAATCGATGTTAGTGCCCATGCCGCGAATCTGGTCGCTGAAGAAGACCAGAGCCAGCACGGTGAGCCCGGTAATCAGGAAATACCGCGGGAAGGTAAGCACGACGTTTACCCAGCCGCTCATCATGGAGGCTTCGCGCGGATTTTTGCAGGAAAGGACGCGCTGCATGTCGTAGTTTGGCGCGGGGCCCGCGGCACTGATGAGAATGCCCTTAAAGAGGAGCATCATCACGAAGAATCCGAAGAGTCCGTAACCGTCCTGGGCCACACGCGCGTTTGCCGAGGGCACCAGGTTGGACCAATCCATATTCAGGTGCCATCCAAAGAAGATGTTTTCCCATCCCGCGGGGATGAAGTGCTGGAGCGTGCCCGGGGCGACCTTCATCATGGCGATGATGCCCACCGCGAACGACGCCACGGAAAGGATGCAGAACTGCAGCACTTCGGTGATAACGACGCTGAACATTCCGCCCTTGATGACGTAAAGGGCGGTGATGGCGATGAGCAGGAGGGCATACTGATTCACGCTGAGGTGCCAGGGCAGGAAGGTTGCGGCGAATTTGCCGATGCCTTTGAAGCCATAGGTAAAGAATCCGATGATGCTCATGAACGCGTAAATGACCACGATGATGTGGGCGAGTTGCGCGCCGCGGCCCTTCCCGAATCGCGTCTGGATCCATTCCGCACCGGTCATTACATTCGAGCGGCGCAGCCAGGTGGACATGTACACCATAAGGAATACCTGGTTGAAGGTCGGCCAGAGCCAGGGGATCCACACGCTCTTGAGGCCGTACACAAACATCCAATAGACAAGGAGCATGGTGCCGCTGATATCAAACATCCCCGAAGCATTGGAGATTCCGAGGATGTACCAGGGCATGACGTTGCCGCCCAGGAAGTACGCCTTGATGTCGCGCGAAGCGCGGTGGGATACCCAATAGCCGATCAAGACGGATAACACCAAGTAGGCGATGATGATGGCAATGTCAATCGGATGCAGATGCAAGGTACACCTCAATTTGGGCGGCCTGCCGCGCCGTTCGTATCCATAGCGCGGTCAGATTGTCGTTCGTTTCCGTACGATTCCTGTCCACAAATCACTGCGGCTGCGACTGCTGGAATTCGCGCGGCCAACTTCCTGCCCCGCGCGGGCGTGCGACCTCTCCATCATGGAAGCGTGCCCGCCAGCAAAAACACCAAGGGCGCTTGCCAATTGATGGCGATTTCATTGCTCGCATAGGAAGCCTGGTCATCCACGTAAACTTTCGCCGGCGGCAACCCTGGCGGCAGCTTTTTCAGCGCGTCGTCCTGGCGCCCGGCATTGGGACCGCCGGAGAGCAATCCCGGCCACGGTTCGGAGTTTTTGCCGGCTCCGCTCGGCCGGTGGTGCGGGTGGTGATAGGGATTTTCCCCCACCTGCGTCATCCAGGAAATTGAAAATGTATTGCGTCCCAGGAGGTAATGAAGATTATCCTGCGCAGTTTCCACAAAGCTGGGATCGGGCGCAAGGAAGTTGGCCACGAGCAATTCCATGCCGTAATTTGCGACCACACCGTTCGAGCCCCATACGTAATCCTTCGGCAGCAGGCTCACGCGGTACGGATTCTTCCTGGTGCGCTCGACAATCGTCCGCGCCGCTGCCACCGTGCGCTTGCGAATGTCCGCGACGGCCGTGGCATCCGCGCCCTTCTGCGTGCTCAGCGCGTACGTCCAGAGCCCCAGGGCAGCAACCTCCCGCCAACCTTCCGGCGAGGGCGCTTCCAGGCTGGGGCGAAAATCCGGATAGTGCTTCACGAAATAGTCGTCGTAGGCGACATCGCCGGTCGTGCGCCAGAGTTCCGCGGCCGCCCATAGCCTTTCGTCAGCGCAGTAGGTGTCGCTGTACTCGCCCGTGCTGACTCCCTGCGGGTTCTTGAACACGACGTTAGGATACTTTTCCGTCCAGAGCCAGGCCTTGCGCGCCGCTTCCAGGTTGCGCGCGGCGAACTTGGCATCGAAGGGCTGATAAACGCGCGCGGCGATGGCGGCTACCGCCGCCAAGTCAGCCGTGGCACAGGTGCTCTTGTACGGCGCCTGTCCGGTCCCAATCACCTCGCTCGGAAGATGATCGTCTTCCGGCATCACGAAAGCGGGGAAATGCTCGCTGGTCTGTTTGTGCCAGACGCCGCCATCGTCATCCTGCATGTTGAGCATCCATGCGATGTTCCAGCGGGTTTCATTCAGGATGTCCGGCGTGCCGTTGCCGCCCTCCGGAATATGCAGGCTGATGCTCTTCACCTTGGAGGCGTAAATTTCCCAGGTCCACAGGAGTGTCCCCGTGGTGATTCCGGAATTCACGACGTAGCGGCCATAGTCGCCGGCATCATGCCAACCGCCGACATTGTCCCGCTCGCCCTGTTTGCCGGAAGAGGAGTGAAATTCTCCCTTGAGGTGGCATGCCGCGTGTGTATAGCCGGGAAACTCCGGCCCAAGGTCCACTGCGGTGCCGCAACGCTGCCCGTAGAATGCGCGCATGGCCAGATAATAGGTGTGCGAAAAGACATCCCGCCGGATCGAAAACGTCCAACTTCGCCCCACTCCCGGGACGTCGAGATAGTAAGTGCCCGCTTCGCGGAGTTTCGTGAAGTCGGCAAGCTGCACGGAATCGCCCGTGTCCGCATCGAGGCTGGCGGGGCCAAGTGCGCCCTTAAACACGGTTACATTGTCGGAGGCGCGCTTCACTTCAAATGTTGTGGCCGCCGCCGTAATCACGGCCAGTTTCGGGGATCCCGGCAGGTAGCCGACCTGGTCCACCTTTATCTGGACACTTCCGCCTTCCGCTCCATATGCCGTTCCCATAGTTCCCAGGAGAGGAATGGATAGAAGGATGAAGCAGATAGGCAGGATTGACAGGGGGGTGCTGAGGCGGCGCATGGGCGTAGTCATGCTGTACCCTTTCAATCCGGGCGGGTGGTTCAAGGGAGCAAGCCTCTCGTTTCGTCGTCAGATCCGGCAGTGACTATGCTCACGTGAAGGCGTGACCGCGAGCACACTTCCCTGAGCCGCTTGCCGTGCGTAATTCTCGCGTGCAAGCTTCATATCTACACCTCAAAGTTGTTCAAGGCCACTAAAATATCGATATACTAGATGAACTTGCCAGTCCGCAGCGTGCCGCTCAGGGAGCCGCCCTCATGAAATACGGTTATTTCGACGATAAGAACCACGAATACGTAATCACTCAGCCGGATACGCCCCTGCCGTGGATCAACTACCTCGGCTGCCAGGCTTATTTCGGCATCATCTCCAACACCGCGGGCGGCTATTCTTTCTATCGCGACGCGCGCCTGCGCCGCATCACGCGCTACCGCTACAACAACGCTCCCTACGATGTTGGCGGACGCTACATTTACCTTCGCGATGACAGCTCCGGCGAATTCTGGTCTCCCTCGTGGCAACCCACGCGGCACAAACTTGAGGAGTATACCTGCCGCCACGGCATGGGCTACACAACCATCAGCTCGAAATACAGGGGCATCGAAGCGAGCACGTGCTACTTCGTGCCTCTCGACGAGAATCTGGAAATCTGGCAACTGAGGGTGACGAACCATCGCCCACAGGCCGCCGAACTCTCCGTCTTCTCCATCATCGAGTTCTGCTTGTGGGACGCGCAGGATGACTCCACGAATTTCCAGCGTAACTTCAGCATCGGCCAAGTCGAAATCGAGGATGGCGTCATTTACCACAAGACGGAATACCGCGAGCGCCGCGATCACTTCGCGTTCTTCGCATGCTCCGAAAAGATCGCCGGCTACGACACGCAGCGCGACGCCTTTCTCGGCCCATATCGCGGCTGGGACAATCCCGCTGCCGTCGAGCGTGGACACTTATCGAATTCCGTCGCGCATGGGTGGGCTCCGGCTGGCTCCCACCACGTCAAGCTCTCGCTGAAGCCCGGCGAATCGCGCCAAATCCTATTTGTTTTGGGCTACCAGGAGAACCCGCGGGAACAGAAATTCGATCCTCCCGATTCGCAAATCATCAACAAGAAAGCGGCGAAAGCTGTAATCGCCAAGTATCGCATTGCGGCGAATGCCTGCGCCGCTTTCGGGAAGCTGCGACTTTACTGGGACGAATTGCTGGGATTGTGCCAAGTGGACACGCCCGACGTGCACACGAATCGCATGGTGAACATCTGGAACGCGTACCAGTGCATGGCGACGTTCAACATGTCGCGCTCGGCGTCGTTCTACGAATCGGGGATTGGGCGGGGACTGGGTTTCCGCGATTCGAACCAGGATTTGCTGGGTTTCGTGCACATGGTTCCGGGGCGCGCCCGGGAACGCATACTCGACCTCGCCGCCACGCAACTCCCCACCGGCGGCGCGTATCACCAATACCAGCCGCTGACCAAGCGCGGCAATAACGACGTGGGCG
>Ga0209517_10000699_pt1 | contig 55934 bp, 40 predicted proteins | sample PeaSoiMetSII2010_FD_187695 | JGI IMG/M metagenome (GOLD analysis project Ga0209517, IMG submission 187695) | Peat soil microbial communities from Weissenstadt, Germany - SII-2010 (SPAdes) (version 2) | ecosystem: Environmental > Terrestrial > Soil > Wetlands > Peat | place: Germany...
ATCCTGAGCGCAGCGAAGGATCTATGCACTTCTCCGCGTCCTCCGCGCCGCCGTGGTTCAAGGTTTTTCTTCAACCGTCACCGGATGCACGGGCAAGAGAAAGGCGCGGCATTGCCGTGGAAGAGCGACGCTTCAGCGCCGCGTAAGCAGCCCAAAATGAATGGGGCTTTAGCCCCTGAGGCCCCCACCAGACACGCTGATCCTGAGCGCAGCGAAGGATCTATGCACTTCTCCGCGTCCTCTGTGCCTCTGTGGTTCAAGGTTTTTTTTCAACCGTTACCGGATGCACGGGCAAGAGAAAGGCGCGGCATTGCCGTGGAAGAGCGGCGCTTTAGCGCCGCGTAAGCAGCCCAAAATGAATGGGGCTTTAGCCCATGAGCCCCTGAGCCCCTCACAAGACGCTTTGTCATCCTGAGCGCAGCGAAGGATCTATGCACTTCTCCGCGTCCTCCGCGCCGCCGTGGTTCAAGGTTTTTCTTCAACCGTCACCGGATGCACGGGCAAGAGAAAGGCGCGGCATTGCCGTGGAAGAGCGGCGCTTTAGCGCCGCGTAAGCAGCCCAAAATGAATGGGGCTTTAGCCCCTGAGGCCCCCACCAGACACGCTGATCCTGAGCGCAGCGAGGGATCTAGGGGGCCTATGTACTTCTCCCCGTCCTCCGGTAGTCGCCGTGGAAGAGCGGCGCTTTAGCGCCGCGTAAGCAGCCCAAAATGAATGGGGCTTTAGCCCCTGAGGCCCGCACAAGACGCTTGTCATCCCGAGCGTAGCGAGGGATCTAGGGGCCTATGTACTTCTCCCCGTCCTCCGTAGTCGCCGTGGAAGAGCGGCGCTTCAGCGCCGCGTAAAGAGTCCAAATTGAATGGGGCTTTAGCCCCTGAGGCTCGCACAAGACGCTTTGTCATCCTGAGCGCAGCGAAGGATCTATGCACTTCTCCGCGTCCTCCGCGCCGCCGTGGTTCCAAGGTTTTTCTTCAACCGTTACCGGATGCACGGGCAAGAGAAAGGCGCGGCATTGCCGTGGAAGAGCGGCGCTTCAGCGCCGCGTAAGCAGCCCAAAATGAATGGGGCTTTAGCCCCTGAGCCCCGCACAAGACGCTTGTCATCCCGAACGTAGCGAGGGATCTAGGGGCCTATGTACTTCTTCCCCGTCCTCCGCGGCCGCCGTGGAAGAGCGGCGCTTCAGCGCCGCGTAAGCAGCCCAAAATGAGTGGGGCTTTAGCCCCTGAGGGCTCGGCCCTCGCCGCGCACAAGACCGCTCCGGATGACCACCGCCGGAGACTGCCAACTGCTCCTACTTCCTAGGCACTGCCGTCGGCGACGCCTCCTCCGGGAACATCTTGAACGCGACTTCCTCGGAATGTGACGTCACTTTCTTGTTCACGTCGCTCGTGTTCTCCGTCAGCGTGCCCTTGAGAACGAAGTAGGCCTCATCGCCAGGATTCTTTCCCTCCCCGCGCTCGATGGTTCCCTTAAAGTCAAACGACACGCCGTGCACAATTTCCGTCGTGAAGCTCAATTTGTTGCCCTCGAGCTTGCCGGTCTTGAAGAACTGATCGAGGAATGCTCCCTTGTCGCTGGTGCCCTCGCCGTAGCGCGAAACGAAGCCAGTAATGCTGCCGTCGTCCTCCACCGTCAACTGCGCGAATTCCCCTTCCTTCAGGAAGGTGTACATACCGGAATAAGCGTGAGGGATATTCGTCGCCTTGTCCGCTGCGGTCTGCTCCGCGGGCTTCGCTGGTGGCGCGGCTTGCTGCGCGACGGCTGTCGCCGAAAGAACTCCCGCGCCAATCACGATGACCAGAATGAGACCCAGTTTCCTCATGACGCTCACCTGCCTAGCCCCAATCCTACTATGATTGGGGTTTAGAGGAATTGGTGGCATCATTTGGTCGGCCCAATGATCTGCTTCGAAGGCTCTCAAAGTGAATAAGATTCGAAAGCAGTCCACTCCCGTTTCGGCGGACTGGGGCGACGGCATGTCCTTCCGGTTATCCTAAGTCCTATTCCCGCATCTACCATATTAAAGATGCCTGACATGGGGACTCATCAAAACTCGCAGATGGTTCCTGTTCCCTCGCTCTTGGTCAGGCTGCCCTCCTGGCCGCGAGTGTTTTTCGGGAACCTGCGCGACCTAATCTTGCCCCCGCACCTTCCCCGCCTCGAACTCAGTTCCGATCCCGCTCCGTTCTGGCCTGACGTGTTCGTGAAGCGTGGGCTTCCCTGGCTGGGCTTTGTTCAGTCCGGCGTCTGTCACTTCTTCGGTTTTGCGCTGCTCATGGTTGTAGTCCGCTTTGTTGCGCTGGTGCCTCAACCGGTGCCGCGCCCTGTCTTCGAACATTCCCAGGCTATCTATTACTCGGCTTCGGAGTACCTGCCTCCCCTCGATACCCACACCCCCGACCAAGCTCCGCCGAAGAAAGCCGACCCGGAGTTTTCCCCCCAACCCGTCATTTCCGTTCCGCGAGAGGCCGATAATCACTCGCAGACGGTCGTTGCTCCGCCCAGTGTCAAATTGAAGCACAACCTGGCGCTGCCCAATATCGTGGCCTGGTCTGACACCCGGCAGCGGCCTCGGCTGGCGGTCCCTGAAGCGCCGCTCACTCTGGCTGCCGACGTTACACGCATTGCGCCGCGGATGAAGGAATCGGTGGTGGCTCCGCCGCCCGACGCCGCTCATCTTGCTCATGGCCGCGAACAGCCCAGTCTGCAGATCTCGGTGGTAGATCCTCCGCCTGACATCAACCCTTCGCGCACCGCTGCATTCGAAGCTCCACAGCCCGCAGTGGTAGCTCCACCGCCCCTGGTCGAGAATGCGCCCGCTCGCGCACTGGGCGAGCTGAATATCGGGCACAGTGTGGTGATCGCTCCCGCGCCCCAGCTCCCAACTGGAGAGCAGCGCGCGATTCCCGCCGGCCGATCTCCGGCCGAAGTGGCTGCGCAGGTTGTGCCTCCACCCCCGGCGTTTTCGACGGCCGGATCTGCCGGCGTTGGGTCTCCCGGTCGCGTCATCGCGCTGAGCCTGCATCCTGCCGTGGCTGCACCGCCCGACCCGCCGCCGGGAAACCGCCGCGGCTCCTTCGCCGCCACGCCCGAAGGCCATCCCGGAGCCTCCGGCACACCCGGTTCGTCCACACCAGGTTCGTCGTCGGCAGAGGCCGGAGCTGGAAGTCGTAGCGGCAGAAACAAAAGTGGAAGTGGCCCAAACGGGAAGGACGCCAATGCCATTCCAGCGGGGCTTTATGTCGGACCGATTTCCGCGAGGACTTTGCCCGTTGGCGGCGACCCTGCTGCAAAGTCCGCAACCGTCGTCAACCCAAATCTCGTTGCCAGCCTTCCTCGGCCGCGCGTGAGCAGTCGTCCGGCTCGCCCCATGCAACCGGAGACTGCGACCAAGCTGTCCGAGGCCGAACGCGCCGTCTTTGGCGGCCGCAGATTTTATTCCCTCACCCTGAACATGCCGAACCTGAACTCGGCCGCCGGCAGCTGGATCGTCCGCTTCGCCGAGCTCGATCATGACACGAAACCGGACGCGAACCCGCCGGGCGGGGATCTCTCCGAGCCCAGTGCGATCCGCAAGGTGGATCCCGGCTACCCTCTGCAGCTGATACGGGAGAATGTCAGCGGGACGGTGATTCTGTATGCGGTCATCCATGCCGATGGCACGGTGGGCAATGTGCGGGTGTTGCGCGGCGTTGACGAGCGGCTCGACCAGTTCGCCACCCAGGCTGTATTGCAATGGCGGTTCCAGCCCGCTACGAAAAACGGCGTTCCGGTGGACGTCGAAGCCACTTTCCAGATTCCGTTCCGTCCGCCGAAGACTGGGTTTTAAGGACAGGGGGCTGAGCCCGTTTTATTGCGTGGGTAGCTTCCAGCGGATGCTGACCACAGGCCTTTCCCTGGCTCAGGCCTGAGCCGCCCGCCGCTTTTCCAGCGCGGCGTAAATCGCCGGATCGGTGCAGACCTCATAGTAGAGCCGGTCGGTCCATCCCTGCACGGAAAACTCCGCGGAATTGATGCGCGGGATGCGGCTCTCCCGCACCACGATTTTGCGGAAGATGTCGTGGTCGACCGGCACCGTGGCGCTGAACAGCCGGTACTCGCCCTTGTCTGTCGTCGCCAGCTGCGCCGGTAGCCGCACCTTCAGCGGCTCCAGCGTGATTTCCTTCTGCAGCTTGCGGTAAGCGGCTTCGTTCATGCGAATGCCGCCCAAATTGAAATTGATGATGACGTCTTCCGGGTTGCCGTCCGCGTCCAGTTCCGCGGTTTGAAACGCATACACGTGGAACATCCCGGCCAGCGGCTCCATCACCCGGCGCGCCCGCTTGTTGCACGACGACAGCCGGTCGCTCTCGTTCAGCGCTTCGGAAATCATGATCTGGTGCTCGCCGTCCATCAGGTACAGCGGCGCCGACTCCTGCAGCGTGATGCCCAGGCCTAATTCCAGTTGCGGCATGCCCGAGCGCTGCATCAGTTGGTTGTACCCGCGCACGATCTCGATGATCTCGCGCGCCAGCACGCACATGCGGCTTACCGCCAGCACGGGCTCGCCTTCGCGCTCCAGAATCGCCAGGATGATCGCGTCGCCTTCCAGAAATACTTTCTGCGCGTTGTATTTGGCCAGCAGTTTGTTCACCGGATCATAAAAATTCAGGCTGAAGTACGAAGCCGGATTCAAGCCCTTATCCATCATCATCCGCGTCAGGCGGGTCGAATCGCGCACGTCGGCTTTGAGCACCACGTGGCGCAGCACCCGGTCCGAGTCGGTTTTTTCTTCTTCTTCGGGGAGCAGAAATTCGTAGAGTGTGCCGTTCACCCGCGACAGTTCCTGCAGCCGCTCGTTGGGAACGATGTTCACCGAATCCAGAGCGCCGTTCAGAGTCTCCAGGCCCCGCAGATCGCGGTGGTAGTGGAAGAAGTCTCCCAAAAACCGTGCCGCCACTTTGGCGCGCTCGGTGCCGCGGCAAGCGGCGACTTTCGCCACCGCCGCATACAAGCTGTTGGGCGAGAGCTTGCTGAACTCCTGAATCATGCGCTCCACGCGGTCGCACTCGGTGCGATCGATCAACGCATTTTTCAACTGCTGCGGATTGATGCGCGGCGCGTATTCGGCCAGCAGCGGCACCACGTGATACGACGCGATCACGTTTTCCATGATGTGCTCGTCTTCGAGCAGCCGCACCCACGCCGCCAGGCGCTCCTGCTGCGCTAACCCGTCGTCGGAATCCTCCGGCGTCCCGCTTCCCACCAGCAGGCGCGCATTCGGCGGCACATTCATCCAGCTGTCGAGCGTTTCGGCACTGGTTTCCCCGCCGTACAGGGAACGCAAAAACACCGACGCCACCTCGCGCAACCGGCCGTAGCGGTCGGGATCGCGGTCCCAGTTGCCCAGCATGACGTAATGCTCGGCGCAGAGATAATCATCGCGCCCATCTTCGGAAAACAGCAGCCGGTTCACGAACAGCGGGTAGGTCACCACCCCGGCATCGCTGATATCCGCCCCGAACAGCGACCGCCGCATCCGCCCCAGCGTGCTCTTCTCCACTTCCCGCAGCGTCTCAAAAAGCTCCTGGCCGGCCTTGCGCAGAATGATCTTCTTGCGTACCTGGAACGCTCCCAGCCGCTCCCGGTACTCGTGCGCCTTCTGCTGGCGCATGTTGTCGTAGCTTTTCAGCAGCACCCGGCAGCGCTCCAGCACCTGGGCAAACTGGGCGTTGATTTCCTGGCGCAGGAATTTGTTCACCGCCAGCCGCCCCAGAACATCCACCGCCGGCTTGGCTTCTTTTTTCGCGCGGTTCAGCGAAGCCACCTGCAGCTCGGTCAGCAGCGACTTCCACTCTCCCGGATCGTTCTTCGGCCGCGTCGTCTTCCCCGCCAGGTTGCGCAGCCACGATGGCCCCGGCGTCGGCGTCGTCGACTCGGCCGCCAGCAATCCCTCTAGCTCCCCATGCCGCGCTATCAGACGCACGATCTGCGCCCGCGCCGCTTCCACAAAGCGCGCACTCAGCATCACATCGTGGCGCAGATTGTCCACGCCCAGGCTCAAGCCTTCGAGCGGGATGCCGGGCGTGGCGGCAGCCAGATCGGGCAGCGCCGGCTTCTCCGGCGCCCCTCCCAGTCGGAAAATAGGAATTCGTGGCATCCAGACAGGTTTTCTGTTCGGAAGTCGCTGATTACAAAACTACATATTGAGGTTAGCATGCAGAACTGAGGGCCCCAAGTTACCGAGGTTATGGGGTTGCTCAGTTTGGACTTTGACCATCTTCACCTTCAACGACGGCGTCATCCCGAGCTGGGTGCCCCATCCTTTCGCGCTTTTTGCGAAAGGGTGGGCGAGGTGGTTCAGACGCCTCGGGTGCCCCATCCTATCCGCGTTCTTTGCGGATAGGGTGGGCGGGGTGGTTCACACGCCCTGGAATGAATAACAGGCCAGCCGCGTAGCGGCGCCATGTGAAAGCCCGGCACGGATGTGCCGGGAAGGCAAATTGGAAAGAATCGAGTCCGCTTTAGCGGACGGCACGAGTTTCCTAACAGCCCCCTCCTTTGCGAGACGTGGGAACTCGAAGGACGGCTGCAAGTCAAGCAGTTGTGTTTCTCTGTGACTCCGTGACTCCGTGGTAAGAAACTAAACTAGGACGGCGCCCGGTCTACTGCTGTCCCTTCACCCGCGCCGCCTCAAACTCATCTCCGCGCTGCCATTCGATCAGCTTGGGCAAGCTGGCCGCATCCCAGCCTAACGCAAATCCAAATCGCGCCATCGCCGAGTCGCCGGTGAAATCCATCTCCGGATGGTACTCATCGCTCGGCTGGTGATAGTGCTTCTCGACGAATTCCCGCTCCTGTTCTATCCCCCAGGCTTCCGTGTGTCCCTTATACTTCATGCCTTCGTTGATCGAGAACGCCGGAATCCCGACCCGTGCCATGCTGAAATGATCCGACCGATAGAAGTGTCCCGCCTCGGGCCGCGCATCCGGACGGATCGCCAGCCGGAATTCCCTCGCCATCGCCTCCACCGCCGGATAGAACGTCGTCCGCTCCGCCCCTGAGACTTCCACTTCCTCGGGCGCGCCCAGCGGCTTCACGTCGTCGTAATTCAGGTCCAGCGAGATCTTGCTCACGGCAATCCGCGAATGTTTCCCCAGATATTCCGACCCCAGCAGTCCCTGCTCCTCCGCCGTGACCGCCGCGAAAAGAATCGACCGCCGCGGCCGCTGCGCCGCCGTGCCAAACGCCCGCGCAATTTCCAGCAGAATGCCGCATCCCGTCGCGTTATCGTTGGCGCCGTTAAAAATGTTATCCCCCGGCATGTCCGGACGAATGCCGAAATGATCGTAGTGCGCCGTGTACATCACGGCTTCGTCCGCCACGTGCCGATCCGAGCCGGGCAGAATGGCCAGCACGTTGTTCGACTCGAAATTGCGGACCTTGCTCACCATGTGCGCTTTCAGCTTCGTGCCCAGACTCACCGGACGAAACTCCCGCGCCTGCGCATCTTTCATCATCTTGTCGAGGTCCGTCCCCGAAGCCGACGCCAGCCTTCTGGCCACGTCCAGATGAATCCACGAAGCCACTTTCAGCCCCGGTCCTTCCAGCTTCAAAAACGACTTTTCCCCCGAATTCGAGTTCCGCACCACTTCCCACGGATAGCTCGCCATTTCGGTCTGATGCACCAGCAGCACTCCCACCGCGCCTTTGCGCACCGCTTCTTCGTACTTGTAAGTCCAGCGGCCGTAGTAGGTCAGCGCCTTGCCCTTGAAAAATTTCGGATCATCCGAAGGCGGCTCGTTCACCAGCATCAGCAACACTTTGCCCCGCACGTCCACGCCCTTGTAGTCGTCCCAGTTGTACTCGGGCGCCTCAATCCCATATCCCACGTAGACAATCTCCGCATCTACATCCGACTGCGCTTGCTGGGTCTGGTCGTAGGCCACGTAATCATCCAGCGGCTTGAGATTCATGGTCTCGCCCTGCCGCGGCACCAGCGCGAACTGCGTCTCCGGCAGGGTCGTGATTCCCACCAGCGGAACTTTCTGCATGTAGGTGCCATGGTCGCCCGCCGGTTTCAGCCCGTATTCGGCAAATTGCGTGGCCATGTACTCGGCCGCGATGTCGCCGCCCCGCTGCCCGGTTCCCCGCCCTTCCAGCAGATCGTGCGACAGATACCGCACATGCCAGCGAATGTGCTCGGCATTAATGGTCTCCATCGCGTTATAGGCCGCACCCGGCAGCCGGATCGACGGCGTATGCGAGCCTCTCGCCCCCGCCGCCGCGCCTTCCGCCCACGCGCCCACACTCAGGCACAGCGTCAGGCAGGCAGAGATGGTTTTGGCCATGGCTCGCATTGGCGGGCATCCTCTTCCAGCAGCGCTGCTGGCTGGAAGGTTTGTCTTGAATTGTGGAATCTGTGTGGATTGTAACGGAGCCCGCCAGCCAAGTCGCTTGCGAAGTAACGTTCAGGCCAGCACGAGAGTGTACCTACTCCCGGACACTCGCCCCCATCCGTACCTGTCCGCCCGCGCTCTGACGGATGTAGGGGCGGACGCATTCGTCCGCCCCGCCGAGCACAGCGAGGCGTACCCTCGCCATGGTTCGCCGCTAACGCTTTCCCTGCGACAGCCCACGTTCGTTCTCGCGAGAACGCCGAAATCGCCGTGGAAGAGCGGCCCTTCAGGGCCGCGTTCCCCGTTTCCCTGAGGAATGGCCTTTAGGCCCTGGGGCTAAAGCCCAGCCGTCCTGGCGGCATGCTTACGCGGCGCTAAAGCGCCGCTCTTCCACGGCTGTTTCAGCTTCTCCGAGCATCTCAACAAAGCCAACTGGTCTCATAAGTGGCTTGGGGTGAGCCTGTAAAAACCGGAAGCGTAGGCCTTTGCCTAGCAGCTGGGTTTCTCCGTGTCTCCGTGACTCCGTGGTGAAAAAAACAAATGAAGGGAATTTGTGTTTCAGGGATGGGCTTTTCCAAGCAGCTGGGTTTCTCCGTGCCTCCGTGACTCCGTGGTGAAAAAACCGCGCAGCCCGCGCCCTACGGCCACACTGCGCTGACCATCGCGTCGCCGGACTGAGCCTCCGGCCTCGCACCGCGCCCGCCGTTCGAACCCCACAGCTCGTGATGAAACTGAATGCGCTCCAGCGCCCGGTCAATCACGGTTTCCAGTTCGTGCGAGTACTTCACTTCCCGCCCCTTGGCCAGCCGCCGCTTGGCCTCTTCCGGCGTCACCCACGTCGGCCGCCGGTTTCCTTCCTCCGGCCGACGCATCTGGTCCACTTCCATCAGAAACGCCTTGACCACAAATTCCTGCACCCCGCCCGGCTGCCAGAACACGCCCTTGGAATGAATGTACAGATGGAAATGCCGCGGCTCGATCGTGCCCATCGCGCCCGCTTCTTCGGCCGCCTCCCGCTCCGCCGCCTGGCTGTGCGACAGCCGCGGATCGGTCGACCCTTTGGGGAACGTCCACTTGTTCCCGCCGTTGGTGTTCACCAGCAGGAATTCCACCTCGTTCCCTCGCCGCCGATAGCACACCGCGGCTACCTGCAACGGCAACGACCTCGCCACGCGGGCTGACGCCATCTTCCAAGTCCCCCTGAAACCATGTTACTGGGAAGATATTTCATGAATGTTAAACTGCAACCAAAATTGTGCACTAAAGGTAGTTACGAAAGAGCTACGTCCCACTTCGGGATTCCTGAAGGATGTGGAAGAGAGTCGAAGGGGACCTATCCATCGCCGTGGAAGCGGCGCTTTAGCGCCGCGTCAAGAGCCCAAAATGAATGGGGCTTTAGCCCCTGAGCCCCTGAGCCCCTCACAAGACGCCCTGTCATCCTGAGCGCAGCGAAAGCCTGCCCTGAGCGGAGTCGAAGGGGACCTATGTACTTCTGTCTGTCATCACGAAGGACCAATCCATCGCCGTGGAAGAGCGGCCCTTCAGGGCCGCGTAAAGAGGCCCAAAATGAATGGGGCTTTAGCCCCTGATGCCCTCACAAGACGCTCTGTCATCCTGAGCGCAGCGAAGGACCTATGCACTTCTCTGCGCCCTCTGTGCCCTCTGTGGTTTAAGGTTTTTCTCCGTCGAAGGAGGCCCATGCATCGCCGTGGAAGAGCGGCGCTTTAGCGCCGCGTCACGAGCCCAAAATGAATGGGGCTTTAGCCCCTGATGCCCTTACCAGACGCTCTGTCATCCTGAGCGCAGCGAAAGCCCGCCCTGAGCGAAGCCGAAGGGGACCTATCCACTTCTGTCTGTCATCACGAAGGACCAATCTATCGCCGTGGAAGAGCGGCCCTTCAGGGCCGCGTAAAGGAGCCCAAAATGAACGGGGCTTTAGCCCCAGAGCCCCTCACAAGACGCCCTGTCATCCTCAGCGCAGCGAAAGCCCGCCCTGAGCGAAGCCGAAGGAGGATCCATGCTCTCCTTTGCGTTCTCTGTGGTTTAAGGTTTTTCCCAGCTGAGCGAAGTCGAAGGGGGACCTATGCACTCCTTTGCGTTCTTTGCGCCCTTTGCGGTTTAAGGTTTTTCTCCGTCGAAGGAGGCCCATGCATCGCCGTGGAAGACCGGCGCTTTAGCGCCGCGTGACGAACCCAAAATGAATGGGGCTTTAGCCCCTGAGGTTCCCGAGGCGAATTTCTGAAGCAGATCGCTGAGCCGCGCAGCGGCGTAAGAATGCAGCCCACAGCCTGCCCTGAGCCCGTCGAAGGGGACCCATGCAGTCCTCTGCGTCCTCCGCGTCCTCTGCGGTTTAAGATTTTTCTCTCCTTTTACAGCCCGCCCCCGTACACCGGGATCGCCGCGCCCGTCACGTCCTTCCCTCCATCTCCCGCCAGCCACACGATGAGGCTCGCGACCGATCCCGGCTCGACCCACTGCGACCGGTCCGCGCCCGGCATCGCCTGCCGGTTCCCGGGCGTGTCCATCGTGCCCGGCAGAATCACGTTCGCCGTGATCCCCGCGTCTTTGTTCTCCCGCGCCACCGTCCGCACCAGCGACACCAGCGCCGCCTTCGACGCGCTATAGGCCCCGACTCCCGGCCCCGGATCCTCCGCCGCCCGGCTGCCGATCGCGATAATCCGTCCCCCTCCCGCCGCCCGCATGTGCGGGATCACGCCACGCAACATGTGGAACGCGCTCCCCACATTCATGTCGAACATCCGCTGGAACGTCCCGTCGTCCGTCTCGGCGACCGTCTGCCCTCCCGCGAACCCGCCCACCAGGTGTGCCAGCACATCGATCCTGCCCAGCTGCGCGATCACCGTCTCCGCCGCCTTCTTCGCCGCGTCCAGGCTGTCGATCGTCACCGGCAGCGCCCTGAACCGCGGGTTGGCAAAATCAGACGCCCGGATTCCCGGAGCCAGTCCCGCCACGCTGTATCCCGCGTCCAGCAAAGCCTTGGTCACATGCGTTCCCAAACCGCCGCTCGCTCCCGTCACTAACGCAACCTTTTCCGCCATTCCCTTCACCTCCATCATCGGCTGCCCGCTCGCCGTTGCCGCCCAGTAAAGATCATGCTCGCGCCCGGCAGACTAAACATGATGACGCGGACTACTTTCGGGATTCACGATCTGATCTTCCTTCCCTCCGCACCGCCAGCTGGCCCGCGCCGCCGGATCACCCGTCAGCCTCGGACCGCCAACAGTCACGGAGGAGACCTCGAGCCTTTTAGAGCCAGAAGGAGATGGGGTTGCCCAGCAGTTGTGTTTCTCTGCGTCTCTGTGACTCTGTGGTGAAGAAGCTAAGTTAGGACAGTACCCTACCGCAGCAGTAAGCGACTGCAGCACAAAAGAATCCCGCCGAAAAGAAGGGCGGCGAGAAAACGCTGGCGGCGAACGCCGGCAGAAGACAATGCCAGCAAAAACGAAGCGGAGTGAAAAAACGCCGCCCGAACCGATCCGCTTTCGTCCAAAACAGCCTTCGTCGAAAACAGCTTTCGTCCAAAACAATTGCGGCCGGGGCCAGCCACCCCGGCCGCATCGCACGTGGAATTCCTCGTCTGCTTTGTCACCGCAGGGCGGCGGAATGACCGCTTCGGCCCGACAGCACACCCGCCTCTAGAGCGGCGCGTGCCGCATTTGCCGGAGCCGGTTGCCGATCCATGATCGCCGATCAAAAGATCTTGCGATCACGCGCCCGCAACCGCTACGACGGCCAGCAGCCCAGTCCTGCTCCGAAGAGCAAGCGGGGGAGGAGGCCGCAACGCCCGGGCAACCAGTTCGCGCTTGCGCGCGTTTCCGGAGTGTCCGCCGGCGGTTCACCCTCGTAAATCGCCGGCCGTTGCTGGCTCTGCCGCAATCATTCAGCAGGCTCGGAACGCCCACGTTTTCGCTGACGCTCACTTTCCGGCAGTTTTTCGCGGCCTGCAACAAGAAAACGCGATGCCCTTGTGCAGAAGCTGTGGACGACCCCTCTTCCCTGTGGAAGACCGAGGAAAACTAAGAATTAAAATGGCCCTTCTCTTGCCAGCAAGAGATTCGCTCGGTTGGTTTTTGAATTGTTCGAAGGAAGATGACTTCCAGGTTGCGGGACTGGTTTCACAAATGACCGTGCCCGGCGAGTGGCAGGCCCTCAGGGACTAAAGCCCGGCGTTGATGCGGCCCTTGACGGCCCGGCTGAAGCCGGGCCCTACCCAAAGCCGATTTGTGAAACCAGTTCCAGCCTATTCCGATTTCTCTCTGTGACTCCGTGTCTCCGTGGTGAATTTGGATTGAGCCGACACGTGTGCCTGTCTCGCCCAAGCGCGGCTGAAGTCCTTTCACGAATCCGCGTCTATCCGCGTGAATCCGCGGCGATGAATCACACTTAATCCGCCGCCATTTTCGCGGTGCGCGGGAGCGGCCGCGAACGCTGCCATTCCTGCACCTGCAGCACCAGGTCGGCGGCCAGCAGGGCGAACACATTGCACGCCCATACCACGGTTTCGACGGTGCTGGGGCCCAGATGTTCCCAGCCGGTCACGCCCAGAACTACGCGCACCTCGAGAAACACCAAAGCCACCGCGAAGCTGCGCGTCATCCACCGCCGGTGCGCTTCGACCTTCCCCTGACGAATGAGCGCCAGCGCCACCAGCGTGGTCACAGTCCACGAAACCGCTTGCGTCGCGGCCGCCAGGCTGAAGGACCGGTGCGCGCCCAGCCGTTCCTCGAAATATTGCACGTAGAAACCCATCGGCGCGGCGATCAGCACGCCGCCAACGTAAACTCTGCCGATCACGCGATGCAGCATGGTGAAGCTCCGCCGCAGGCGATCCGAGAACTGCATGGGCGCGAGCAGCAAAGCACAAGCTCCTGCGATTCCGTGCGGCAGCAGATACCAGCGGAACGGGTGGATGTGCGGCCATTCCGGATCCTTCGCGTTAATCAGGAAGCTCTCGTCGTGAACCAGAACATAGGCCAGCATCAGTCCGATGAAAACAAAAAGCACGTACTTCGCGCGCAGCCAAGGCAGGCGCGGCAAGGCATACGACCAGGTTGTCATGGGCTCCCCCAGAAGCCGGAGATGGGTCGCGCAACTATACACCAGCGGACGCGGGATGCAAGGAAAAAGCTGCGGGCGTTGATCTAAGTAAGAAGTCAGAAGTAAGAAGTCAGATTGCAGAATTGGGGCGCGAGCCGGGTGCCCCATCCTGGCCGCGTCCTTTGCGGCTAAGGTGGGAATTTTGCCGTCTTTGACTTTGTCATTCCGAGCGCAGTCTTATCGCGCGAGGAACCTGCTTTCTTGGGCGCCTATCCTCAGTCGTCAGATTAGCTCTCTTCGTCCCGCTTTGGCGGAGCGGTGCCGCTCCGCTCCATACATCGCCGGACATAATCAAACGACGCCTGCATACGCCCCATGGCACCCGAGGGGAAACGCGGCTGCTGAGATTCGTCGGCTGCCCCACCCGGAGCCTGCCCTGAGCGAAGTCGAAGGGCGGTGTTCGAAGGATGGTCAATCTGTTCATCCTCACTCGCAACCGGATCGTTCACCGCCTCGCCCTGCGCCGCTTCCCGCAAAAGATGCCAGGCCTCGCGGTATTCCTCGTATTTGGCCTCCCCTGAATTCGAGCACAGAATCAGGGTCACCCTGCCCGCAAATTTGTCGACCGGGACGATATACCAAGCATCTTCTGGGATCACGTATGCCGCCACGAAATCAAACGATCCTCGCGAATACGCTTTGTTGTTCCGTTTCACCGTGCACCCGTAGCCGCCGCCCATTTCGGCAATCGTGGATTTGACCTGCACTCCAACAAAGTGTCCCGGGCGCCCCACCACAAAATCGTAGCTCCTCGAATCTCCCCACGGCTTGCTCACCGCCATGCCCAGCTCGCCCGCCCGCGCCATGAAAACCGACTCCACCCACTCCCCCCGCGCCTTTGGGTCCTTGATGATCTTTGCTTTCCGCTTCTTCATTCCCCCACCCCAGACTGGAAAAGCGGCATCCGCGGAAATCTCGCGAATACCGCCTTATGTTTTTATTCGACAGGAATGAAAAGGTGAAAGGCAAGAGAAATGAGGGGAAAAGGTGGGACGATTCCCAAAATGGGAAGTCTGCGGCCCATGTGGAGCGGACACTCCTGTCCGCTGCCTTTGTCTTTGTTTGACGAGGGCACCACCCCGTCCGCCGACGGCACGAACGGGAAGGGCACGACTTCCAGTCACGCCGTAAAAGCCCACCAAGAATCGGGGGCTGGCCCGCCCTTTCGCGTCATCTCAACTCCAGAGGATGCCCCGTCCTTGTCCCTGCGCTTTTTGCAGGGACAGGGCGGGGATTTTGACTTGGACGAGCAATCCAGGCACGACTTCCATCTTCTCCCGCTGGCGCGCCGTCAGCTGCGGACTCGATTTCGACAGCGCCTTCAACACCGGCATAGTTGGCGGGAGCTTAGGCGAAAGTCAAATTCCCCACCCTCTCGCAAAGAACGCGAGAAGGATGGGGCAGCCCCAGTCTTGGTGGTGCAGACGGTGGGCCGGCTTCCCGAAGGTGCGAGCCTCGCGCCAAAAGCCAAAGCCCCGAGCATCACTCGGGGCTTTCAGGTACTAGACGACTGTCCGCCAAACACTATCAATGATAGATCGGTTACGCGGCTCGTCAGGCAACTTTGGCACGTCGGTCACGCCTTGGGGTTTGTGTCGTCCCTTACGGGACTCGGTTGCAGTTTTCGGGAGCTCACCCAGTTGGCTCGCCCACCCTATCCGCAACAAACGCGGATAGGATGGGGCACCACGTAGGAACCCCAGAACTCCGAGCCTGCCTCTTACTTCTGACTTATCCGCGTTGATCCGCGTGAATCCGCGGCGAAGAATTTTGGCGGGCGAGGGCGCCCGCCGCTCCATGAGTCTTGGCGGGTGGCCCATCCACAGTCGAAGAATCCGGGGGAACAAAAAAAGGCGCGATCACTCGCGCCCCAATTCTGCAATCTGACTTCTTACTTCTGACTTATCCGCGCTGATCCGCGTAAATCCGTGGCGAAGAAGTTCGGCGGACGAGGGCGTCCGCCGCTCCATGTGAGGATCAGTCCCTGACTCCATCCATGAAAGCCCGCAGCTTCCTCGAGCGCGACGGGTGCCGCAATTTGCGCAGGGCTTTGGCTTCGATCTGGCGGATGCGTTCACGGGTGACGGCGAACGACTGTCCGACTTCTTCGAGCGTGTGCTCGCTGCCGTCTTCCAGGCCGAAGCGCATCTTGATGACTTTTTCTTCGCGCGGAGTCAGCGTGCGCAGGACCTGCCCGGTCTGGTCCTTGAGGTTCACGTTGATCACCGCTTCGGCGGGCGAGACTACGGCGCGGTCTTCGATGAAGTCGCCCAGATGCGAATCTTCCTCTTCGCCGATGGGCGTTTCGAGCGAGATCGGCTCCTGCGCGATCTTGAGCACCTTGCGCACTTTGGCGACGGGAATATCCATGCGCTTGGCGATCTCTTCCGACGTGGGCTCGCGCCCGAGTTCCTGCACCAGCTGCCGCGAGGTGCGGATCAGCTTGTTGATGGTTTCGATCATGTGCACCGGGATGCGGATGGTGCGGGCCTGATCGGCGATGGCGCGGGTGATGGCCTGGCGAATCCACCAGGTGGCGTAGGTCGAGAACTTGTAGCCGCGGCGGTATTCGAATTTGTCCACGGCTTTCATCAGGCCGATGTTGCCTTCCTGAATCAGGTCGAGGAACTGCAGGCCGCGGTTGGTGTATTTCTTGGCGATGGAGACGACCAGGCGCAGGTTGGCTTCGATGAGTTCGCGTTTGGCCTGCTCGGCGTCCATGTCGCCCGAGATGATCTCGCGCTGGGTGCGCTTGAGTTCGGGGAACGACACGCCGGTTTCGGCTTCCAGCTTCTCGACTTCGCCGCGGATGACGCGGGCCTGCCGGCGATATTCTTTTTTCTGCTCTTCGCTGCGGGTGGCGTCGGCCTTGCGCTCCAGGTTCTGCACCTGGCGGTCGAGCGAACGCATGCCGTCGACGGTTTTGTTGACCCGCTCGATGAGCCGCTTGCGCTCGCTGTTGGTGAAGCCCAGCCGGCGCACCGCCAGCGATACCCGAATGATGCCGCGGGCCAGCCGGCGGCGGGCGCGGCGGTGATCCTTGGGGCGCTTCTTCAGGGAGACGAGTTTGTATTTTTCTTCGAGGACGTTGGCCTTCTTGTACAGCTTGGCCATGTCGTCGATTTTGCCGGTGAATTCGTTGAGGCGGTTCTGCAGGATCTCGTCGGTGATCTCCTCTTCGTCGAAGGTGACCACTTCCTTGATCGAGCGCACGCCTTTTTTGAGATCCTCGCCCATGGCCAGCAGCTCGCGGATCACGATGGGCGACCGCGACAGGGCTTTGAGCACGCGCACCTGGCCGCGCTCGATGCGCTTGGCGATTTCGACTTCGCCTTCGCGCGTGAGCAGGGGCACGGTGCCCATTTCGCGCAGATACATGCGGACCGGGTCGTTGGTTTTTTCCAGAGCCCCGGGGCTGAGGTCGAGTTCAACGTCTTCGCCCTCTTCGCCTTCCTCGAATTTCTTGTCGAGCGAAGGCAGCTTGGGGCCTTCGAGCACGTCAATGCCTTGCGTACCGATGGTGGTCAGCAGATCGTCCAGGTCTTCGGGACTGTGCACATCGTGCGGGATCAGGTCGTTGACCTGGTCGTAGGTGAGATATCCCTTCTCTTTGCCTGTATCGATCAGCTTTTTTATGTCGTCGAACTTATCGTCGAGAGCCAAGAAGTGTCCTTAAGAAAACTCAAATTCGCTCACGCTGGTGCGTGGTAAAGTTCCGATCACGCTTCGTGCGTGGTAAAGATCCGATCATTCACTCACGCTCAGTGCGTGTGATAAAGTTCCAATGGGTGGGAATCTGGGTTGTTGCGGGATTGTGCACGTAGCACAAACTTATAGAGTTTAGCACATAAGTGCTGTCTCGTCCATCGCTGGCCCGCATCGCCTTCCTTCCGCCCGGGTTATCCATAACTCTGCTCTATGTTTAGATGGTTTTTCAAGCCTTTTTGTTTCAGGCAAGTTTCTTCTTTCCCGGTGGTCTTCAGGGGCGCGTGCGACCTGATGCCGTCCCCTTCGGCGCGCTTCGCTTGCTCAGGGCAAGCTCTACGGAGTCTGTGTCACAGCTTCTCGTTCGCCCCTCCGGGGCTTCGTTCTACTTTGGACCGTTTACCCACGGCTTACGCCGTGGGCTGCATTCTGGCGCCGCTGCGCGGCTGCCTATCCTATCCTCCGAACGCCGCGGCAGGCAGCAGGGCCTAAAAGCCGCTGTCTGTACGCGCCGGGACGCGGCGCTGAAGCGCCGCTCTTCCACGGTTGTCCCGGACCGTCCGACTTGTTCTCTCCCACCCTTTCGCAAAGAACGCGAAAGGATAGGGCACCCCCCCGAGGCCGGTGGTTGCTTCCAACCGTTCGCGCTTCTCCCACCCTATCCGCAAAGAACGCGGATAAGGGTGGGGCACCCAGCCGTCGATCGGCGAATAACCACCGGGGCTGAAGCCCGCATTGATTTCAGACCGCTTACGCGGCGCTGAAGCGCCGCTCTTCCACGGTGGCGCACGCATTCGCGATTTTTTCCGCATCCTCTTACGCCGTGGGCTGCATTCTGGCGCCGCTGCGCGGCTCGCTTCGCTCGCCCCCGACTGAAGCCGGGGGCCTACCTTAGGGGGCGGCGTCCTTGTGCAGTGTTGAATCGGAGGGCGATTCCACCCGCGAATCCGGCGATCGCTTTGCCAGTTTCATCTTGAGGCGCTCCTGGGCCAATGCGATCTGCTGACTGCGGTCAAGGTTGCCGGGCCGTTCGAGGGCCCGGCCAATCTCCTGCCGACGCCGATCAAGCGCCATCTTGCGCAGGGCGCGGACCGCGGAATCCAGCAGGTCCGGGGTCAGGTCGTCGTTTTCCTTCAGGAGGATCGCCTTCAGCATGCGGCGATCGCTCTCGGTGGCCGGTACTTCCAGAATATCGGCAACTTCGGGCCCGGCGTTAAGCAGAGACTCGGCCAGGGATTCGGTGGCCAGCCCGCGATGCAAACCTTCAGTTTCGAGCACGAAGGCGGCCTGGCGGGCGGGATCGAACTCGTCGTCTTTAACAACCTCGCGGGCACCATCGCGGGTGGAAAGATGCTCTTCGCCGGGCAGGATTTGCCGGGCGGAAGTCAGGGCGGAAATCAGAATCCGCTCGGCGTCGGTGACCTGGGCTTCGGCCGGGGCCTTGACGGTCGCGGCCGAACGGGTCACGGCGACGTGACGGAGTTCATGGCGGAGCACGGGAGAATCGATGCCGAGTTTTTGGGCGATTTCCTGAGCCAGTTCGTCGCGCACGATGCGGCTGGGGATGCGCTGAATGTGGGGCAGCAGATACTGGACCGCCTTGTGCTTGCCCTCGCCGCTGCGCACCGGGAACTGGGCGCGCGCCCGCTCGATCAGATAGGGGAAGTAGGACTGGGAGCGGCGCAGAGCATCGCCATAAGCGTCTTTGCCCTTGCGGCGGATGAAGAGGTCGGGATCGAATCCCTGTTCGAGAGTGAGCACCTTGATCTGAAATTCTTCTTCGACGAGCAGGCCCAAAGTGCGCTCGGTGGCGCGCGCGCCGGCGGTATCGGGATCGAAATTGACGACCACATTCTTGCTGAAACGCCCGAGCAGCCGGGCCTGCAGCTCGGTGAAGGCCGTGCCCGAGCTGGCGATCACGTTGTGAAATCCGGCGGCGTAGACGGAGATGCAGTCCATCTGGCCTTCGACCAGGATGGCGTAATCGAATTTGCGGATCCACTCCCTGGCCAGATCGAGATTGAAAAGCACGCGGCTTTTGGAATAAATCGGCGTCTCGGGCGAGTTCAGATATTTTGGCCCGGCTTTCTCGTCGGTCGAGAGGGTGCGGCCGGTGAAGGCGATGACCTTGCCCGCCTCGCTGGCGATGGGGAACATGACGCGGTTGCGGAACTTGGAGTACATCCTTAGTCCCGAGTCCTGAGTCCTGAGTCCCGAGTTAGACCCAAGGTCCCTCGACTGCGCATCAACTCCGCTGTCGCGGACTTGATGCTCCGCTCGGGATGACACCGAATCAAAATCCCCGCCCTGTCCGTCCAAAGGACGGACGGACAAGGACGGGGCACCCTCGGTAGTCTTCCAGGAAAACAGGCCGCTGTCGCGCAGGACGTCCTCGGTGAATTCGTCTTTGAGGCGGTCGCGCAGCAGGAAACCGGAATCGGGGGCGTAGCCGATGTGAAAGCGAGCGATGGTTTCGTCGTCGAGGCCGCGTCCCTTCAAGTATTCGCGGGCCCGCGCGCCCTCGGGACGGCGGAGCGAGTCCTGGAAGAATTCGACGGCGCGCTCGTGGGCCTGGAGCAACTGCGCCCGTTGGCGGGCTTCTTTGGCCTCGCCCGCGGTCGCGTAACTGGCCTTGGGCAGGGGGATGCCCAGCTTCTGCGCCACCAGGCGGACGGCTTCGGGGAAGGTGATGTTTTCGATCTTCTGGACGAAGCTGAAGACGTCGCCGGAGACGCCGCAACCGAAGCAGTGATAGAACTGGCGCGTGGCATGCACGGAAAACGAGGCAGTTTTCTCGCCGTGAAACGGACACAGCCCCGAGTAGTTCTGCGCCCCGGCTTTTTTGAGCTTGATGTAGTCGCCGATAATGCGGACGATGTCGGCCTGCTGCTTGACCGTGTATGCGAAGTCGCCGGGGTTGGCCATTAGAGTTGAGCCGAGTAGAGGTTAACAGGTTGAAATGGCCGGGAGAATAGCAGATGAGCTGTGGAACGGTGTGCAAAAAGAGGCCGGTAATGCGGCGGTCACGGGTTAGGAACGGGGGCGTGATTCTTGATTGTTGAATTCCCACCCTATCCGCAAAGAACGGGGATAGGATGGGGCACCCGGCTCCAATTTTCGATTGACGATTGACGATTTGCGATTGTAAAAGTTCCCGCCTGTCCGCAAAGAACGCGGATAGGATGGGGCACCCAGCGAGGATGTGGGCGGACGAGGGCGTCCGCCGCTCCAGTTCCGCAAAGAACGCGGATAGGATGGGCACCCAAATCCCTCGGAAGCGCTCGTCTAGGGTGTCACTGTCACCGAATCTGTAGCCGTACCGGTCACACCGTAATTGTCCTTCACGGTCAGGGTAATCGTATCGGTCCCGCTGGTCGCGTAGTCGTGAGTCACCGAGCCGGTGGTGGTGACCGTCGCGGCGGTACCATCACCCCAGTTCCATGAGAAGCTTATGACCTTGCCCTTGGGGAACGGATCGGTGGTGGTCGCGGTCCAAGTGTTGGTCTTGCCCTCTACAACCGATGTTGGACCTGCGATCTTGGCTGTCGGTCCGGTCCCGGCAAAGGCACCGAGGCCGTTCGGGGTGCCAACTCCGGTAGGACCGTTGTAGCCGGGTCCCGCGTCGCAGGCGGCGTCGCCGGCGCTCGGTGTGCTCCCGCTCCCGGGGAAGTCGCAGTCAACGTCTCCGACCCCGAGTGTATTCGGGTCACCGCAGGCAGCGGCGCCCTCGCCACCGCACCAGCCGTTGCCGCCGGTGGTGACGTTGAACAAAGAGGAAGTCCCCAGATGGCCATAGAGGGTCCGAGCCGGGTATTCAACGCCATGGGCACCGCCAGCCAGGGCGAACAAGCCGGCGATGAGGGGCGATGACAGCGATGTCCCGCCGACTGTCTGCCAGCCTTGCGTAGGGCAAGGAGTGCCGCAGTTGAAAGTGTCGTAGACATCGAGGCCGGTAATGGGGTCAGCATCGGCTGAGACGTCCGCCGGCAGGCGGTGGGTGCCGCAGGCCGTGGCCGCCCAATTAGACAGGTTGCTCTGCCAGGGCTGGGCGGTGAACAGGTTGCTGCAACCTCCTCCCGTGGCTCCGAGCGCAAACCCAAAAAGCGACTGGAAGTAGTCATACGTGCCGTTGTCGTTCCACACCGTCTCCGACTGGCGGGTCCCGGTCTGGCTGAGGAATAGCGAAGTGCCACCGACGGCCACCACGGTGGGGAGGGATGAGGGGCCATTCGCCTGGTCGACAGCGGCGAACTGGTCGTAGCTGTAGTATCCGTCGTCACCAGTGGACGCGGTAATGACGACGCCGGAATGGTTGTAAGCCGCATTCTCGGTCGATGTCAGGTCGGCTTCGGGGCCGCCATATGAGTTGCTGATCACGGTCGCCCCCAGCTTAACCGCCTCGTTTACGCCTGCCGCGAGGTTCGCGGCTGAGCTACTGTTGACTTCAACCAGGAGGATGTGGCAGTTCGGGCAAATCGCGTGCGCCGCCTCGACGTCCAGGGACTCCTCCACGGACCAGCCGGTCGTATCGTTGGAGGGTAGAGTCGAGCCGCCTGTCTGGTTGACAACCTTGAGACACTTATTCGCCACGGTGCAAGCGGGCAGACCATACTCCGTGTCAAAGGTCGCGAGGTCAGATGCGATGTTGGGGTCGTTGTAGGCGTCAACGAGAGCAATCGTCTGGCCCGTCCCCCCAGTCGTCTTGAAGTTGTAGGCTGTTTGGAAATCGTACGGCGTCATTCCACCGGCCGGTCCGATGGTCTGAGTCTGGCGGGTCGCTGCAGGGCTCAAGCTTGCTCCGGCGGCGAGCTTGTAGGGCCTCGCGCCGGGCGTGCTCTCGGTCACCTCAACTCGGCGCATGACAAAGCAGGTGGCGTGTCGGCGCTTGGCCGGCTTGCACACGCGCTCGCCAATGGCGTAGTGCGTGGTCTCCGCCGAAGCGGCAGGATCGGGCTGAGTGACCCCGGCAGCGGCAGCCGGGACCGCGTTCTCTACTTCCTGGGCGAAAGCGGTTGCGCTGACTCCGAAAGCGAATGCACAAAGCAGCGGGAACCCAAAGCGACGAATACTCATGGTAGGCCTCCTTATGAGTGGTAATGCTTCAGCGGCAGGGGGGTACTCCGCAATTTGCGGGGAAGTCTACACCATGTTTCCCCTGCCAGCAACGCCCAAATAGAAGCCGGGGACGTTAAGTTCCCACCCTATCCGCAAAGAACAAAGAGCGCGGATAGGATGGGGCACCGCGGCACCCAGCGCCTAAAGGCGACTCCAGTTCGGCGAACTTACGGCATCGCTGAAGCGATGCCCTGATACGAATCGGTCAGGGCAGGCCCTTCGAAAACCGCAAAGCGTGGGGCAGCTCGCCATCAGTGGATGAGGATATGGGCGGACGAGGGCGTCCGCCGCTCCAGTTACGGATGAGGATATGGGCGGACGAGGGCGTCCGCCGCTCCACTTACGGATGAGGATGTGGGCGGACGAGGGCGTCCGCCGCTCCAGCAGGCCTCAACTCGTCAGCAATTCTGCCGATAGACAAGGTAGAGGCTTGGCCTCGCGCGCCTATGGCTACCGTCGAGCAATACGCGGCTTCGATGGTCGAGAAGTACCGGGTGGTGCCGGATCCGGGGTCGGCGCCGCATCGGGCGGCCGACGAGCTGATTCCGCTGCTCAAGCAGTGGGGGAAAGAGCATCTGCTGGGAATTACGCTCTCGGGAGCGTATGCCAAGAACACCGCCATTACGCTGGCGTCGCAGGTGGACATGCTGGTGGCGTTGAGCCCGGTGCCGGGGATGGAAATGAAAGAGATTTTCTGGAGCCTGTTCGAGTTCCTGACCGATCACGATCTCGAGCCGCGGACGCGCAATGTGTCCATGCAATGGCAGAGCAAGGGACTGGCGGTGGACGTGATTCCGGCGTGCCGCAACGGAAAAGGCTCGGGGCACGTGCTGTTCAACAAGAGAACGGGGGCGGCGGTGCAGACCGACGTGGCGCAGCATGTGCACCTGGTGGCGAATTCAGGACGGCAGCAGGAAATTTGCGCCCTGAAGATCTGGCGGGAGCGCAACCATCTGGACTTTCCTTCGCTGTATCTTGAACTGAGCGTGCTGCGTGCGCTCGAAAGCGAGCGGTTCGGGCAGTTGGCGGATAACGTCCTGGTGGTGCTGCGCTATCTTTCGAGCCGGTTCGAGCAGGCGGTGGTGCGCGACCCGGCGAATCGGGACAACATTCTGTCGGATGACCTGACGGCGAGCGACAAGAAAGCGATTGCGAAAGCGGCGCGGAATGCGCTGTACGATGAGAACTGGAAGAAGATTGTTTGGTAGTCGCGAGTCGCGAGTCCCGAGTCGTGAGGTTTATCCCAGGAGTATTGCAAGGCGGGCCGCGAACGCACATGGCGGTGGCGTTTCAGGCGTCCCTCCGGGACGCGGTTCATTTTCTCGCGGCATCACCCGGCGTTGAAACGCCGGGCTATTGTCAGCAGCCCCTGCGGGGCTGGTTCATGCTGCCAGTCCCGTTCCCAGCCTGGCCGCAAAGAACGCGGACAGGATGGGGCACCCGGCGGACGAGGGCGTCCGCCGCTCCAGTTCGTCGCCTGCATCCTGATTGTTGATTTTTGATTGTTGAATTCCCACCCTGGCCGCAAAGAACGAGGATAGGATGGGGCCCGGCGGACGAGGGCGTCCGCCGCTCCAGTTCGTCGCCTGCATCCTATTGTTGATTTTTGATTGTTGAATTCCCACCCTGGCCGCAAAGAACGCGGATAGGATGGGGCACCCGGCCGAGGGCGGCTGTCCCCACATGGCATCGAACAGCCTACACCCGCAGCTCGACGACAGTCGCGCCGGCGCCGCCTTCATTTTGCGGAGGCTCGGTGACGGAGGCGACATGCGGATGCTGGGCGAGCAATTGCCGCAGGGCCTTGCGCAGGATGCCCATGCCGCTGCCGTGGACGACGCGAACGCGGGGCAGGCCGGCCAGGAAGGCGCGGTCGACGAATTTTTCGACTGCGCGGGAAGCGTCGTCGACGGTGTAGCCGATGAGGTTGATCTCGGCCGGCACGGCCGCGTTCTCGCTTTCGAGCGAGACGGAAATGCCGCGGGCGCGGGCGGCCTTCAGGGGAGAATCGGCGGGCGGGAGGTTGGTCAGGACTTCGGCAACGTCGTCGCGGGCGATTTTCATTTTGAGCGCGCCCATCTCGACTTCGAAATGATGGTCGTCGAGCTGGCGCACGATGCGCGCGGGACGGCCGGTGGATTTGAGCTTCACCGTGTCGCCCTCGGCGACGTGCTTGACCAGTTGCGGCTGAGCGTGAGGATCGCCCTGATCGGCTCCGGTGGAGTGGGCGACGACGGTGGAATCGAAGTGCTCGCGAAATTCGCGGCGGAGCTTGGCGATGCGGCGCTCGGCGTCCTTGGACAGTTTCTGCGCGGCGACGCGATCCTGAATGGCCTGGACCGCTTCGCGGGCGTGATATTCGAAGTCGCGCAGGAGGGTTTCGAGTTTTTGCTCCAGGTCGCGGATTTTGGCCTGCTGGTCTTTTTTTCCTTCAACCGCTAAGCGTTTCTTCTCGTCCTCCAAATCCTTCCGGCTTTTTTCCAGGCGCAGGCGTTCGGCCTCAGCTTCGCGGAGCTCGGCGTGCAGCTTGTCGAGAAACTGGCCGACATCGCGGGCTTGCGTGCCCAGGCGGGCGCGAGCGCTCTCGATGATGGCGGGATTCAGGCCGAGGCGGTGCGCGATGTTGATGCCGGCCGACGCGCCGGGAACACCGATTTTCAGTTCGTAGGTCGGCTGCAGGGTCTTCTCGTTGAAACCGACGGCCGCATTGAGCACGCCCGGAGTGTTGGCGGCGTAGACCTTCAGGGAAGTGTGATGAGTGGAGATCACGGTCATGCAGCCGATGCGGCTGAAGTGCCCGGCAATGGCCACGGCCAGAGCCGCACCTTCTTCGGGATCGGTGGCGGAGCCGAGTTCGTCGAGAAGGACGAGGGAGTGGGCGGTTGCGGTGCGCGAGATGAAGTCGATGTTGGTCACGTGGGCGGAGAAGGTGGAGAGGTTTTGCTCGATGGACTGGTAGTCGCCGATATCGGCGAGCACGGCGTCGAAGACGGGAAGTTCGGCGCGATCGGCGGGCACGGGAAGGCCCGACTGCGCCATGAGCGCGAGCAGGCCGATGGTTTTGAGGGTGACGGTCTTGCCTCCGGTGTTGGGACCGGTGATGACGAGCTGGTGAGAATCCCCACTTCTCGCGCCAACTGCGCGCGAGAAATGGGGCACCCAGCCTTCGAGTTCGACGGAGATGGGGACGACGGATGCGCCCTTGGATTTGAGATTGCGTTCTAAAAGAGGATGGCGGGCGTTGTGGAGGAGCAGGCGAGCTTCGCTCGCCGGGCGGACGAGGGCGTCCGCCCCTCCATTTTCGTGGAGACGGGGGCGGCTGTCCCCACATGGGTCATCTGCGCTCGCTTCGCTCGCTACGGATGCTGCATCGTGGCTTTTTGGAAAATCCGCAGAATCGGGCCGGCTTCCGGCTTCCGGCGGACGAGGGCGTCCGCCGCTCCAAGGGCGTCCGCCGCTCCACAAGACGACGGGGACGCAGTTGTAGTCCTCGGCGAAGCGGGCTTTGGCGAACTGGAGTTCGAGTTCGGCGAGGACGTCCACAGCCGCCAGAATTTCCGCTGCCTGCGCGCCGATGCGCTGGGTCATCTCGAGCAGGATGCGGTGAATTTCGGCCTGCTCTTCTTCGAGCAGGCGGACGAGTTCGTTGTTCTGCTCGATGGTTTCGAGAGGCTCGACGAAAACCGTCTGGCCGCTGGAACTGGCGCCGTGGACGACGCCCTGCACGCGGCGCTTCTGCTCGACTTTGACGGGAATGACGAAGCGCTCGCCGCGGATGGTGACGAGTTCCTCCTGGACGGCGCCGTCTTCGGCCAGGCGGCGGAGGTATCCGCGGAGGGATTCCTGAATGGCGCGCCGCTGTTTTTCGATTTCGCGGCGAATGCGGGCGAGTTCGGGCGAGGCTTTGTCGTCGAGCGTACCGTCGGGCTGAATCTTGTTGCGGAAGGAGCGGAGAAAGACGGTGAAGTCCACGATGCGATCGGAGAGCGAGCGCACCTCGCGCCATTCCGACTTCATGGCGGCCGGCGGGTGAAGGGCGATTTCGCGCCATTCGGCGGCGCGATCAACGATGAGGATGACGTCGCGGATTTCCGTGGTCTCGAGGGCGGCGCCGGCGATGCGGGATTTTTCGATCAGCGGGCTGACGTCGACGAGGCCGGAGAAATCGAAGCGCCCGCCGACCCGGCGGAATTCGCGAATCTCGGCGGCGAGGGCCTGCTGGGTTCGAATCCACTCGTGGTCGACCGAAGGAGTGAGGGCGGTGATACGGCTCTGGCCGAGAGGCGAGGAGGTGTATCCGCGGAGGAGTTCGCGCAGGGAGTCGAATTCGAGGACACGGGCGGAGGAGTGGGTCAGGTCGGCGGACATCACGATTTATGGTACAGGGAAATCCCCACTCTACGAAAACCGCGCAGGGTGGGCAGCCGAGCAGGGAAAGTCAACGTCCCCACCCTGTCGCCAAGAACGCGACAAGGATGGGGCACCCGCAGGCGTGAATCTGTCCGATCGCGTGTTCGCAAGTATGGGAAAGTCAACGTCCCCACCCTGTCGCTAAGAACGCGACAAGGATGGGGCACCCGCAGGCGGTTCGGGCCGCCCTTCGAAAACCGCGAGGGGTGGGGCACCTAGCGGGGAAAGTCAACATCCCCACCCTGTCGCCAAGAACGCGACAAGGGTGGGGCACCCGCATCCGGTTCGGCCCACCCTTCGAAAACCGCGAGGGGTGGGGCACTCAGCTGGGAAAGTCAACATCCCCACCCTGTCGCCAAGAACGCGACAAGGGTGGGGCACCCGGCAAGTTGGGAAAGTCAACGTCCCCACCCTGTCGCCAAGAACGCGACAAGGGTGGGGCACCCGGCAAGTTGGGAAAGTCAACGTCCCCACCCTGTCGCCAAGAACGCGACAAGGATGGGGCACCCGCAGGCGTGAATCTGTCCGGTCGCTTTGTTCGCAAGCAGGGAAAGTCAACGTCCCCACCCTGTCGCCAAGAACGCGACAAGGATGGGGCACCCGCAGGCGTGAATCTGTCCGGTCGCTTTGTTCGGAAGCAGGGGAAGTCAACCTCCCCACCCTGTCGCCAAGAACGCGACAAGGATGGGGCACCCGCACCCACCCTGGGGTTACGTGAGCCGGCTTCAGGCGCCGGCGGCGCCGGCGACCTGGGCGGCGGGTTCGGCCGCGGCCGGCAAGCGGACCACGAACAGCGCGCCGCCTTCCGGCTTGTTCTGGCAGGTAATCTGGCCGCCGTGGTCCTGCATGACGCCGTAGGCGACGCTCAAGCCGAGACCCGTGCCTTTGCCAATGGGCTTGGTGGTGTAGAAGGGATCGAACACCCGTTCCGGCTCGCGAACGCCGGGACCGCCGTCGGAGAATTGCAGGACCGCTTCGTTGCCCTGCTTCTGGGCGGTGATTTCGAGCAAACCGCCGCCTGCCTCTTGCAGCGCGTCCAGGGCGTTCTCGATGATCTCGACAAGCACCTGAAACAACTGGTTGGCGTTGCCCCGCACCCGGGGAAACTCGGCGGCGATGGAAATCGAGACTCGAATTTGGCCGCCGGGGTAGTGCGGCTCCAGCATCTGCCAGGCGCGGCTGAGAAGCACGTTCAGGTCCACGAGCACTTTCTCTCCCGGACTTTGCTGGGCAAAGCTGAGCAGATTGGCGACCAGGTCGCGGGTGCGTTGCGCCTGGTTCACAATCTTGCGGAGCAGGGCTTTCTGTTCCTCGGTCAGCCGCTCCTGCGCCCAAAGCTGTTCCGAGTAGGTCATGATTGCGGTCAAGGGGTGATTGATCTCGTGGGCGGCTCCCGACACGAGCGTGCTGAGCGAGGCCAGTTTCTCTTTTTGCACCAACTGCTTCTGCAGCCGCATCTGGGTGTCGTAGGACTGGCGGGACTGCTGCAGGATGCCCATCAACGTCTGATCCTGCACATACTGGCGCAGGAACACGAACGCTCCCAGCACCACCATCCCGGTCAAGACGGTGAATAGACGAAACAGGCGCGAGGCGGCGGGAGACTGATCAAAAAAAACCACCCAAAGTCCCAGGGCGGGCAGCGACAACAGGGCCAGCATGGCCAGCCGGGAAAGGACCTTCCTCCATGAGGCCCGTTTGAGCGGAGGGACAGTCTTGAGATCCCATTCCCGAGCCGAGAGTGAGGCCGCAGCCATCCACGCGACCGTCCCAATCAGGGGGATGTCGTAGGCGCTTCCCGAATAATAGGTGTTATCCGCCGCGGCACGGTCGAGGAACTGAGAGTTGATACCGTACAGCGCAGCTGCAGCAAGAAAATTCAGGTAGAGCCGGCGCCAGCCGCCCGAACTGGTCCATGCGGCGAGCCCCAGCAACCCCAGCAGCAGCGCGTTCTCCAGTCCGTAGAGCCGATCGTAGTAGACGCTGTAGCGACTCACATTCAGGACGACGTACTGGTGCGGGAAGACGATGAAGCCGTAGAGAAAAACCCACCATCCCAGAAGCATCATGAAACTCAGGACGCTGAGTTGCAGCTTTCCCTCTACCTTGGCAAGGTCGGGGCGCCAGGCGGCGGCCGCGATCATGGGCACAACATGAAAAAAAAGAACAATATCGAAGAAGAATGGATCGGGAATGGGCACACGCAATACGGTTTCCCAATACGTCCAAGCCGTCTGATTGCTCACCCAGAGCGCGAAGCCCAGCGCCAGCAAGGCCCAGAAACTGCGCTCCTGCCGGGGGCGCGTAAAGGCGTTGGCCAGCGTGATGCCTGCGGCCGCCAGCATGAGCACCACGCCCGCCAGATCGGCAAACGCGGTAAGGCCAGGGCTTTTGTGCGCCGTCAGGGACACGAGGGCAAAGGCCAGAGTGATCCCCGCCGCTGCGGCAAACCAGCGGTATCGTCGAAGCAGACCCATCGGGTCCAATTCTATGGGAGGCGGTGGGGGATGCCGAGGACCGTTTAGGAGCGGCGTGGTTACTTTCGTCATACGTTGCAGTTGCCAGGGGCCCGGGGGCAGGGAGAATAACCACAGGGGCTAAAGCCCGCATTGACTTCAATCCGCTTACGCGGCGCTGAAGCGCCGCTCTTCCACGGCGGCGCACGCATTCGCGACTTTTTCCGCAGCCTGTGAAGCCGTTGGCGTCCCGCGCCAGCGGCGGCATCGCTGAAGCGATGCCCTGATACGAACCGCTACTTCGCAAACTGCACCACTGCGCGGTCTGGCGAGGGCCCTGGGTTCAGGTTTCTGGGAAATCCAGAATGTTCTAGAATCAAGCAAGAAGGCCGTCGCCGAGCCAGCCTTCCCTGGTGATCTCATATGGCATTCCCCGTAACCCGCCTGCGCCGCCTCCGCCGCACTACCGAACTGCGCAACCTGGTGAGCGAAACCCGGCTCACGCCTGACGCCTTCGTTTACCCGATGTTTGTGTGCCCAGGAGAAGGCGTCCGCAAGGAAGTGCGCTCGATGCCGGGCGTGTTCAATCTGTCGGTGGACGAAGCCGTGAAAGAGGCCAGGGAAGTGTACTCTCTGGGCGTACCTTCGGTCATTCTTTTCGGACTTCCCGCTAAGAAAGACGAAGTGGCCACCGGAGCCTGGGAAGAGAATGGCATCGTGCAACAGGCGGCGCGAGCGCTCAAGCGCGAAGTGCCGGAGCTGATTCTGATGGGCGACGTCTGCTTGTGCGAATACATGTCGCACGGGCATTGCGGGATCGTGAAAGCGACATCCACGCCGCGATCGTTGGGCGCCGCGGTTCTCGACGCGGTGAAGCCTTCCGAGCGCGTACGGGCGGTGAAGAGTAAAGAGGAAAAGGGAAAGGCAATCGAGACGCTGGCTGCCGTGGCCAAGCGCGCCGCGGAATCGAGCTTCGAGATCGTCAACGATGCCACGCTTGAGCTGCTGGCGCGGACGTCGATATCGCTGGCAAAAGCGGGGATTGACGTCATCGCGCCGTCGGACATGATGGACGGGCGGGTGGGAGCGATTCGCAAGGCGCTCGATGAAGCCGGACTGATCAACACGCCGATTCTCTCTTATGCGGCGAAGTTCGCATCGGGCTTCTACGGGCCGTTCCGCGAGGCGGCGGATTCGGCGCCGCAATTCGGCGACCGGCGGTCTTATCAGATGGATGGGGCCAACCTGCGCGAGGCCATGCGCGAGATTGAAGCCGACATTGAAGAGGGCGCCGACATGATCATGGTGAAGCCGGCGATGCCGTATCTGGACGTGATTGCCGAGGCTCACCGGCGCTTCGGTCTGCCGCTGGCGGCATATCAGGTGTCGGGGGAATATGCCATGATCGAGGCGGCGGCGCGCAACAACTGGATTGACCGCGAGCGGGTGATGATGGAATCGCTGGTGTCGATCCGGCGGGCGGGGGCGAGCATTATTCTGACGTACTACGCCAAAGATGCGGCGAGGGCGCTGGGTTAAACTTTCTGTTCGCCGCGGATTCACGCGGATTGACGCGGATTTCCCACAGGGCCGCAGGGGCTAATGCCCACGATTTCTGACGCCGTCAGGCGACACGACTAGAGTCGCGCCCTTCCCACCGTGCTGCTCCGAGGGTAGGGATTCTTCGACTCGCGTTCGCGTGAGCTCACGCTCGCTCAGAATGACAGATGCGCCGGAGGATGTGCTTCCCACGCTGCGAAAATCGCCCTTCGACTTCGCTCAGGGCAGGCTCCGGGTGGGCAGCCGATGAGAACGCAAAGTCAACGTCCCCACCCTCTCGCAAAGAACGCGGGAAGGATGGGGCAACCGCTCTGATTTTCGGATTTCCGATTGTCGATTTTCGATTGAAAAAGTCAAAATCCCCGCCCTTCCCGCTCGTGCCCTTAAGCTCCTGTGGCTTTCTGGAAGCTGACTTCGACCTGGCGGCGGTCATCGTCGGAGACTTTGAACATGTCGCGCGGCTTCAGGCCCATCATGCTGGCCACGAAGACGTCGGGGATCTGGCCGATGCGGGTGTTGTAGGTGTTGATGTCGTCGTTGAAGAATTCGCGGCGGTCGGCGATGCGCTCTTCGAGTTCGGAGATGCGGTTCTGCAGCTTGAGGAAGTTTTCGTTGGCTTTGAGCTGGGGATAATTCTCGGCCACCGCAAACAGGCCGCGCAGCGCGCTCACCAACTGCAGGTCGGCGACGGCTTTCTGGCTGATGCTGGCCGCGTTCATGGATGCGGCGCGCGCCTGGGTGACGGCCAGGAGGGTTTGCTGCTCGTGCTGCATGTATCCCTTGACGGTTTCGACGAGGTTGGGGACTTCGTCGTGGCGCTGTTTGAGCAGCACGTCGATGTTGGCCCAAGCGCGGTCGTTCTCGTTGCGCAGGCGCACCAGGCCGTTGTAGAGAATGACGGTATAAGTGAGCACACCGGCCACAAAAAGAAAAAGCGCCAGACCCGAAACCAGGCTGCTGCCCATGATCACCTCAGTCTTAACTGTCGTCGCTCTTAAGTGTCTAGGGTGCCAGCGGGAAGCGGCGAGTGGCAAGTGACGGAAGAGTAGCCTCTGATTTTCGGATTTCCGATTGTCGATTGTCGATTGAAAACCCCGACGCGGTAAGGATTCTTCGGCGCGTGTTCATCCCACCCTTCGAAAAGCGCCCTTCGACTTCGCTCAGTGCAGGCTCCGGGTGGGGCAGGCGACGAGAACAGAAAGTCAAAGTCCCCACCCTCCCGCAAAGAACGCGGGAAGGATGGGGCACCCGCTCTGATTTTCGGATTTCCGATTGTCGATTGTCGATTGAAAACCCCGACGCGGTAAGGATTCTTCGGCGCGTGTTCATCCCACCGTTCGAAAACCGCCCTTTGACTTCGCTCAGTGCAGGCTCCGGGTGGGGCAGGCGACGAGAACAGAAAGTCAAAGTCCCCACCCTCCCGCAAAGAACGCGGGAAGGATGGGGCACCCGCTCTGATTTTTGGATTTCCGATTGTCGATTGTCGATTGAAAAAGTAGAAATCCCCACCCTGTCGCAAAGAGCGCGACAAGGGTGGGGCAGCCGGCGTTAGTGTTTAGTCTTTGCTCGGCTTCTTCGGAGTCAGATCACAGGCCTGGCGGACGCGATCGAGATTCAGGCCGGCGGGCGAGAATTCGGCGATCTGGCGGCCGCTGGGAGTGGGCAGGGCGATGTTCAATATCTGCGCGCCCATCATGCCGCGCGCGGTGCCCTTGTCCATCGAAAGGATGCGGCCGCGCCAGTTCCAGCCGTGGAAATTGTGGACGTCATCGCTGCGAACCTCAACTTCAAGCTGGGGTTGTCCCCAAAATCCGGGACGGTTGGGACGAATTTTGACTCCCGGATTAAACTCAGCCGTCTTAAACTTGCCGTCTTCGCAGACCAGGTCGACGCGCGGCTTGTAGTCGGGATCCTCGCGGAAGTAGTTGTTGGAGACAAGTTCGAAGCGGACTCTCTTGGCCCCAGTCATTTTGTCTTCCGAGTGGAACTCCATCCATTTGCCGCCGGCGCTGACGCCGTCCTGTTCGCCCTGGTAGGGGCTCATGGCACCACTCTGAGCGAGCGCCGAACCCGCGGCGGCGAGAATCAGGATGAGGCTGGCGAAAAAGGCCGTGGCGGCGGATGCCCGGCGGTTTGGTGTACACAAGAATTGCAGTCTCTTCACAGAGTCCTCCACACAATCATCGTACATATATATTGAACCCGAAAAGGCGGGAAAAAGTTGCATGAAAAGGTGCCGACGTGTCTCGGTTCGAAATTGGCCCATATCCGTGGCGTCATCCCGAAGCCCGGCGCTTTTCAGCCGGGCGAGAGAGCTCGCGTGGGACCATGTTTTCGTTGCGCGCGAGATCCTTCGCTCCGCCTGAAAAACGGCTGCACTCAGGATGACGCCGTCGGGGGTCAGCGGGTGTCGACGCGCAGGTCGAGGTAGATCTGGGAGCGGTCGTCGAATTGGCTGAGGGACTTGGTGTCGCTCTTGCGGCCCTTGTACTGGGCGTAGACCTCGTAGTCGACAGCGGTGGACAGGGCGGGAAAACGGTAGGTGCCGTCGTCGCCCACGATGTAGGTCTTAATGGCGCGGGTGCGGCTGTTGGTTAGATAGACGACGGCATCGGGAACAGGGTTGTCCCGTTGGTCGAGCACCTTGCCAAACAGCAGACGCCCGGTGGATTTGTCTTTCTTGTCGGGCGAGGCGCCGGCAGCAGAAGTAAGAATGAGCAGGATTGCGCAGGCCACAGCGAAAGCGGCCGTTATCAGTCGTCCGTGGTTCATGATCGTCACCATTGTCTCACGGGTGGGATGGACGACAGGTTAGCGAGTTAAATGCAGCCCGATGTCTTCACGCTCCTCGTTGTAAACGTGGACGGTGACATCCTGGGCGAGGTGGGCCGGCGTGCCGTCAGTGAATTTGACGCCTTTGAGGTCGGCCGAGATGATGTAGTCGGCTTCACCCGCAGGAACGCGCTGGGCAAACTCGCCGCGGTGGTCGGAGTAAAGTTCCCAGCGGACCTTCCTGGGCTTATCGGTGGACCGCCGGATCTTCACCCGGATGCCATACACGGGACGATCATCCGGGCCCCAGACCGTGCCGAAGATAAGGGCGTAGGGCTGTCCGGGTTTGACTTGCTGGGCGGTGGAGCGCGGGAGCGGGCTCAGGCCGAGAAAAAAAATCAGGATCCACAGAGGCCCCGAGCGGAACCACCGTGCCAAAGGCAGGCCCTGGTGGAGTCTAGGAGTTGTCACCGTCTTCGTTTTCCTCTTCCACTTCCTCTTCTTCCTCTACGTAGCCCGCTTCCACGGCTTTCAATTCGAGCGGACTGGTGGTGATCACTTCGAAGTCGGTGCCGCACTCGGGGCAGGAGATGACTTCGCCCTCGTCGACGTCTTCCTCTTCGATGTCCAAATCAGTATCGCATTCGGGACACAGCACCATAATCCCTCCGTTGCCCATTAGAGCCTCCTGATAATATTTAGATTCTCCCCCAGCGGTTGGTCAAGTGGGTCGGTAGGAAATCGCATTTCCGGGCGGAATGGGCCGGAACGGGATGGGCGAGGTAGTGCTCGGTTTGGATTTTGACCATCTTCACCATCCTCGACGGCGTCATCCCGAGCGCAGCCGCTTTTCAGGCGGAGCGAGGGATCTCCTGACAAACGAACGTTTCGCGGGAGATCCCTCGGCCCGCTGGTGAAAGCGCGGGCCTTCGGGATGACACCGTCGCGGAGGTGAAAATGGTCAAAACCCAAGCTGAACCGCTGCCCGCGAAGGCCGAGCGGCCGGGCTTCGATGTCGCAACCTGATAAGATAGCCAGAACGGCGTTCGGGGAAGGCAGTTGCGCATTCCTCGCTGAGTAAACTCCATGTATCGCGGACGCACCATGACGTTGAGCTTGCCTCCCTTCACCAAGGCGGTGAAGTGGCTGGTGATCGTCAACGCGGGCGTGCTCCTGCTGAAGGCGCTGCTGGACTGGCTGACCCCGGTCTTTGCTGACTATGCCTCGTACGAACTGGCGCTGGTGCCGGAACTGGTGGTACGAGGCCACTTGTGGCAGTTGTTCACCTATTCCTTCCTGCACGCCGGAATTTCCCACCTCTTCTTCAACATGCTCTGGCTGTGGTGGTTCGGGGCTCAGTTGGAGATGGATTGGGGCGCCAAGAAGTTCATGGAGTTCTATTCTTTCTGCGTGGTGGGGGCGGCGCTGGTGACCGTAGCCGTCTCGTACACGGGCGTGGCAGGGGTGCGGACTTCCAGCCAAACAGTGGGGGCCTCGGGCGGGATCTTCGGAATCCTGATGGCGTTTGCCATGCTTTACGGGGAGCAGGAGATCTGGCTGTTTCCGATACCGTTCTCGGTAAAGGCCAAGTATTTCGTCGCCGGCGTTGGCTTCTTCACGCTGATCGGAGCGATTATGGCGGCCGGGCCGCGGCGTGGAGATTCGGTAGCGTATGTGGCTCACCTCGGGGGCCTGTTGTTCGGGTTTCTGTACGTGAAGTTTCTGCCGCGGCGGGGGTTGGGCCGCTCGGCTTCGGAGCAGTATTTCAGCATGCGCAACGCGTTTTACCGCTGGAAGCGGCGGCGGGCGGCGAAAAAATTCGAAGTCTACATGCGCCAGCACGATCAGGAAGTGCATTTCGACGAGCATGGGAATTACATTCCTCCGGAGGATGACTCGCGCAAAGGGAATGGCGGGTCGAAATCGGGGTGGGTCAACTGAGAAATCCGGCCACGGATTTTCACGGATCACGCGGATAGAACACAGGATTGGCGATTTTCGATTGTCGATTTCAGACTGCAGAATGAAAGGCGGCTCGGCGACCGATTTCCACGTAGGTTTTCAATCTGAAATCTCAAAATCTGAAATCGCATTCCTCGCGCTACTTCCCGCCTGCAAACGTCTGAAATTCTCTGAGCACCAGGCCGGCTAACGCTTCGTCTTTGGCTTTCCCTTTGAATCCCAGATCGTGACCGGCGCCTTCGATGGCGAGCAGCTTGGTGCGGGCGGGAATCATCTTGAGCGCCTGCTCGATTTCGGCGATGGAGCCGAAGGGATCGCGGGTGCCGTGAACGAAGAGCGCGGGGGTGCGCAGATCGGGGAGATGCTGGGTGCGCTGCTGCTCGGGGCGGAGCGGCGGATGCAGAGGATAAGAGAGCAAGAGCAGGGCAGCGACGAGATTGGGGTCTTTTTCTGAAAGCTCGGCGCAGAGGATGCTGGACTGGCGTCCGCCGTAGGAATGGCCGGCGAGGAAGATCTTGCCTCCCCACCCAACGAGAACCGCGTTGGATGGGGCAACCTCGTCCTTATGAGAGTCCCCACCCTGTCGCAAAGAGCGCGACACGGGTGGGGCAACCTCGTTTGTGAGAGAGTCAACACCCCCACCCTGTCGCAAAGAGCGCGACACGGGTGGGGCAACCTCGTTTGTGAGAGAGTCAACACCCCCACCCTGTCCCACCAAAGAACGGCGGGACAAGGATGGGGCAACCAGATTTTTCTTGAGCGCTTCGATGGCGGTCTTCAGTCCGGCGCGGTCGCGGGCGGCGTCGCCGGGACCGGGAGGGCCGAAGGATCGCGCCTGGCGATAGGGCAGATCGCAGCGCAGGACGGTGAATCCGGCGGCGCAGAAGGCGTCGGCCAGTGCGCGGAGCAGCGGAGCCTGCGCGTTCGAACCGGCGCCGTGGGTCAGAACGAGGGCATTGCCGTTGGGAGTGTCGGGAAGGTGCAGGAATCCGCTGACTTTGGGATCGGCGGTATTGTCGGCGAATGCGCGAATGGAAGCGGTCATGTCGGAAGGATTAGTTTAAATCCCCACTTCTCGCAAAAGACGCGAGAAATGGGGCACCCGGCGTAGTTCCCACCCTTCGAAAACCGCGAACGGTGGGGCATCCCGCTGGCGAAGTCAAAATCTCCACCCTGTCGCAAAGAGCGCGACAAGGGTGGGGCAACCGGCGGACTTGAAGTGAATTTTCGATTGACGATTTTCGATTGACGATTGAAAACCCCTCGGCCCCGTTCCCACTTCTCGCAAAAGACGCGAGAAATGGGGCACCCGGCGTAGTTCCCACCCTTCGAAAACCGCGAACGGTGGGGCAGTCCGCTGGCGAAGTCAAAATCCCCACCCTGTCGCAAAGAGCGCGACAAGGATGGGGCACCCGGCGGACTTGAAGTGAATTTTCGATTGACGATTTTCGATTGACGATTGAAAACCCCTCGGCCCCGTTCCCACTTCTCGCAAAAGACGCGAGAAATGGGGCACCCGGCTGGCGAGCTTCGCTCGACCGGGCGGACGAGGGCGTCCGCCCCTCCACAACCCGAGGGCGGCTGTCCCCACATGCGTAGTGCCTATCCTTCGAAAACCGCCCTTCGGCTTCGCGCAGGGCAGGCTCCGGGTGGGGCAGTCCGCTGGCGAAGTCAAAATCCCCACCCTGTCGCAAAGAGCGCGACAAGGATGGGGCACCCGGCTACTTTAGCTTGTCGGTGGGAACTTCGGTGAGCGTTTCGAAGACTTTCACGATCTGAATTTCGTTGCCCAAGCGGGCCCAGCAGCGGAGCATGTCGGGATCTTCCTGGGCGGCGCGGCGGGTTTCTTCCGACTTCCAATAACGCAGGAAGACATAGTTGCCTTCACGGCCGCGGTAGAGGAGATCGCGGCCGTATCCCTTGGCGTTCACGATGGAAGTGAGCTCGCGGATGGTGGCGAGCGAAGCAGCCTCCATTTCCGGGATGGGCGTCCAGACGGCGACCGAGAGTATCTCTTGAGCCATACCGGGGAAATTATAACTGCGGCGGCGAAAATCGTAACCGTAAAGTTCGCCGCCGGGGCGGACTGCGCTGTCGAGCTTCGCTCGACCGGGCGGACGAAGGCGTTCGCCCCTACACAACCCGTGCGCTGTCGAGCTTCGCTCGACCGGGCGGACGAGGGCGGCTGTCCCTACATGCGTGGTGCCCACCCTTCGAAAAACGCGAACGGTGGGGCAGTCCGCTGGCGAAGTCAAAATCCCCACCCTGTCGCAAAGAGCGCGACAAGGGTGGGGCAACCTGCGTCCGCCCCTACACAAACCGCCTAGCGAACTTTTTTGGGGCGAGCCATGCGGCGGGCTTCTTCGGCGGTCACCACGTGCAGGCGCATGAGGTTGGTGGAACCCGAGGCCTGGCGCGTGCCAGAAACCACTCCCAGCACATCTCCGGACTTGAGCACACCGCGGCGAAGAAGACCCTGCTCGGCCATGGTCACCATCTGTTCCGCCGAGCGCGCCTGGCGGCAGCGCACGGGATGAACTCCCCAGTACAGGTTCAGGCGATGCACCACGGGCACGACGTGAGTGAAAGCATAGATGGGAGCTGTGGGGCGATGCTTGGAAAGCATGCGGGCGGTGTTGCCAGTCTCGGTGAAGACGGCGATGGCGCCCATGGGCAGATCCTCGGCGGCGTGGGCGATGGATTCGCAGATGGTTTCGGCGACGGAAAGGCCGTGGTGCTCGCGGCGGCGGCGGGGCTGGGTGAAGTCGGCCAGGTTGCACTCGGCCTCGACCACGATGCGGGCCATGATGGAGACGGATTCGCGCGGGTACTTTCCGCTGGCGGTTTCGGCGGAGAGCATGACGGCATCGCTGCCGTCGAAAATAGCGTTGGCCACGTCGCTGGCTTCGGCGCGGGTGGGGCGCGGGTTCTCGATCATGGATTCGAGCATCTGGGTAGCGGTGATGACGGGCTTGCGCCAGGCGGCGGCGCGGCGGATCACATGCTTCTGAATGACCGGGACTTTTTCCGGCGGGACTTCCACGCCGAGATCGCCGCGGGCGACCATGACTCCGTCGGCGGCTTCGAGAATTTCTTCGAGACGATCGATGGCCTGGGGCTTTTCCAGCTTGGCGATGACGGGAATGTCGCGATGGTGCGCGGCAATGATCTGCTTGACCATGCGGACGTCGGCGGCGGTACGGACAAACGAGATGGCAACGGCGTCCACATCGTGGCGGAGGCCGAATTCCAGGTCTTTGCGGTCTTTTTCCGTCATTGCAGGGATGGAAAGCGCGACGCCGGGCAGGTTGATGCCTTTGTGCTCGCCGAGCAGGCCGCCGTTGATGATGTCGCAGAGGACGTCTTTGCCGCGGATGGCGCGGACACGCAGCTCGATCAGGCCGTCGCTGAGCAGGATGCTGGCGCCGGGGGCGAGCTCGCGGGCGAGATCGGGAAAAGTCGTGGAGATGCGTTGCGCGGTGCCGAGAACGTCCTGGGGAGTGATGGTGACGGTCGAGCCGGTCTTCAGCAGAACGGGCTGGTGGCCATCGAGTTGGCCGGTGCGGATTTTCGGTCCCTGGAGATCCTGAAGGATGCAGATGGTGCGGCGTTCGCGCGCGGCGGCGCGGCGCAGGCGCTCGAGGTTGTGAGCGTGCTCCTGGTGGGAGCCGTGGGAAAAGTTGAGGCGGGCGATGTCCATGCCGAGGCGGAGGAGGTCGCGCATGAGGGCGCCGGAAAAGCAGGCGGGGCCGATGGTGCAGATGATTTTGGCGCGGCGGAGGGTTTCGGTTACGGCCTGTTTCAAGTTGGTCACCAGTTTGGAATGTTATCCCACCCTTCGAAGCGCGGGAAGGGTGGGGCAGCCAGCAATCAAAAGTCAAGGTCCCCACCCTCCCGCAAAAAACGCGCGAAGGGTGGGGCACCCGCTGTCAAAAGTCAAAGTCCCCACCCTCCCGTAAAGAACGCGGGAAGGGTCGGGCAGCCGCTGTCAAAAGTCAAAGTCCCCACCCTCCCGTAAAGAACGCGGGAAGGCTGGGGCACCCGCTGTCAAAAGTCAAAGTCCCCACCTCCCGTAAAGAACGCCCGGAAGGGTGGGGCAGCCGCTGTCAAAAGTCAAACTCCCCACCCTCCCGCAGAAAACGCGGGAAGGGTGGGGCAGCCCGCTGTCAAAAGTCAAAGTCCCCACCTCCCGTAAAGAACGCCCGGAAGGGTGGGGCACCCGCTGTCAAAAGTCAAAGTCCCCACCTCCCGTAAAGAACGCGGGAAGGGTGGGGCACCCGCTGTCAAAAGTCAAAGTCCCCACCTCCCGTAAAGAACGCGCGAAGGGTGGGGCAGCCGACCGCCGAGCTTCGCTCGGCCGGGCGGACGGGGGCGTCCGCCCCTCCACAGCCCGAGGGCGGCTGTCCCTACATGTGTATTCTCCTACGGCTTGCGGTGGTTGACGGCGGTCAGCTCTTTGCCCAGCATGGCGCGGGGGAAGAGCAGGGCATTGAATTCCGCGCCGACGAGCACGGCCAGGGAGATGAGGTACATCCACACCAGCAAGGCCATGGCGACGCCCAGCGATCCGTAGAGGTTGGCGAAGTTGGCGAAATGCTGCAGGTAGGAGCGAAATCCGATGGTCGCCGAAAACCACAGGACCGTCGCCAGGGTGGAGCCGGGGATCACGCTGTGCCAGGGCTGGGTGCGCGGGACGGCATGATGGTAAATGAGGGTGATGACGGCAATGCTGGTGAGAGTGGCGATCAGCCAGCGCATCCCGCCCCAGAGCAGCAAGACGTAGATGCTGAAATCGCGATCCATGTAGGACAGGATGCGAGTTTCGAACTTCGAGCCCACGGCGACCAGGAGGGTGGCGAAGGTCATGGGGATGAGGGCAAAAATCACCAGCAGGAATGCGATCAAACGCTCTTTCACCAGGCCCCAGGTCTTGGGCAGCTCGTAGCAGCGGCGGAAGCCGTCCATCCAGGAAATCATGACGCCGGAAGCGGTCCAGAGGGTAATGAGAGAAGTTGTGACGAGAAAGCCGATGGGATGCTTTGCGGCTCCCTTGAGATAGTTGAGGACGGTCGCGTTGCCCACGGGAAGGATGCTGCCCAAAGCGTAGGAAATTTCCCGCAGATAGGGAGTGCCTTTGCGCCAGTTGGCCAGGCCTGAGCCGATGATCAGCAGAACCGGAAAGAAAGTGAGGATCGAGGAATAAGCCGAGGCCTTGGCGGTGGCGAAGGCGTCGTGTATGAAGGCGCGCCAGAACGCGAGCCGCAAAAGGCGAAGGAAGCGGAACATGCCTGGCCCTAGCTTAGGACCGGAAGGCACCGGACGCAAAGAGGGAAGTGGACCAGGTTCCTCGAAACGCACTCGCTGGGGGGTAGCGTGCATTCGGTTCGTTTTACGTGTGATGTCCCACCCTATCCGCAAAGAACGCGGATAGGATGGGGCACCCGACGTCTCTAAGTTCTGCGATCGGGAGTTTCCCCCCTAACGTCGCAAACGGCGCGACGTTAGGATGGGGCACCCAAATTTCCAGTTTCATTACTCGACTGCGGGCAATTCGGCGCCCAGTTCTTCGTTGTCGCCCTCGTGCCGCATCATCTCGAGAGCGCGCTCGGCCTCTTCATAGGCGGCCGAGACTTCGGCCTGGACCTTCGCGGCGGCCTCTTCCATTTCCGGCGAGAGACGAACGTTGCGGTAATACTCCATGCCGGTACCGGCCGGGATGAGGCGTCCGACGATGACGTTCTCTTTCAGGCCGCGGAGGTGGTCCACCTTGCCGTTGATCGAGGCTTCGGTGAGCACGCGCGTGGTCTCCTGGAACGACGCGGCGGAAATGAACGAGTCGGTGGAAAGCGAGGCTTTGGTGATGCCCAGCAGCAGCGGGCGACCCGTAGCCGGCTTGCCGCCTTCCTTGATCACGCGCTCGTTCTCTTCGCGGAAGGCGAACTTGTCGAGCTGTTCCTCGAGCAGGAAGCGGGTGTCGCCGACGTCTTCGACCTTCACCCAGCGCATCATCTGGCGGACAATCACTTCGATGTGCTTGTCGGAGATGTTGACGCCCTGCAGGCGGTAGACTTCCTGGATCTCGTTCACCAGATAAGCCTGGAGCTCTTTTTCGCCGAGGACGGCCAGGATGTCGTGCGGGTTGAGCGGGCCGTCCATGAGCGGTTCGCCCGCCTTGACGCGCTCGCCCTCCTGCACGTTGATGTGAACGCCGCGTGGAACCAAATATTCCTTCTCGGTGCCGTTGTCGGCGACCACGTAGACTTTGCGCTGGCCCTTGGAAACTTCGCCGAATTTGACCGTGCCGTCGATTTCGCTGATGACGGCGGTCTCGTGCGGCTTGCGGGCTTCGAACAGTTCGACCACGCGCGGCAGACCACCGGTGATGTCCTTGGTCTTGGTGGTTTCGCGGGGGATCTTGGCCAGCACATCGCCGGGGCTGACCGGGTCGCCATCCTGCACCATGAGGTGGGAACGGGACGGCATCAGGTAACGCTTGCTGGTTTTGCCACCCTTGATGACGATCGCGGGCTGGCGCTTCTCGTCGGGCGAATCGCCGACCACGTGACGCGACAGGCCGGTGACTTCGTCGACTTCTTCGTGCAGGGTGACGCCTTCCTGCAGGTCCTTGAACTGCACCGTGCCGCCGATTTCGGTCAGGATGGCGAAGGTGTAAGGATCCCACTCGACCAGGATCTTGCCGAGCGTGACCGGATCGCCCTCGTTGACCTTGACCTTGGCGCCGTACACGACGGAGTAGCGCTCGCGCTCGCGGTTCTTCTCGTCCACGATCGCGATCGAACCCTGGCGGTTCATGACCACCAGATCGCCGGACTTGGCCTTGACGGTCTGCAGTCCGATGAAGCGCACGGAGCCGTTGTTCTTAGCTTCGAGGCGCGACTGCTCGGAGACTCGCGACGCGGTTCCGCCGATGTGGAAGGTACGCATGGTGAGCTGGGTTCCGGGCTCGCCGATGGACTGGGCCGCGATGACGCCAGTGGCTTCGCCAAGTTCGACGAGGCGTCCGGAAGCCAGGTTGCGGCCGTAGCACATCACGCAGACGCCGCGCTTGGATTCGCAGGTCAGCACGGAACGGATTTTCACCCGCTCGATGCCGGCCGCCTGAATGGCTCCGGCGAGGTCTTCGGTGATTTCCTGGTTGATATCAACGATGACGTTGCCGTCATAGTCCTTGATTTTTTCGAGCGACACGCGGCCGACGATGCGGTCGCGCAGCGGTTCGATAATCTCGCCGGCTTCGACGATGCCTTGCACGTAGATGCCGTCGACGGTGCCGCAGTCGTATTCGCTGATGATGACGTCCTGCGCGACGTCAACCAGGCGGCGGGTGAGGTAGCCGGAATCGGCCGTCTTGAGCGCCGTGTCGGCCAGCCCCTTGCGGGCGCCGTGGGTGGAGACGAAATATTCGAGCACGGTCAGCCCTTCACGGAAGTTGGCCGTGATGGGCGACTCGATGATTTCGCCGGAAGGCTTGGCCATCAGGCCGCGCATGCCGGAAAGCTGGCGAATCTGCTGCTTCGATCCGCGGGCGCCGGAGTCGGCCATGACGTAAATCGGGTTGAGCTCGCCGGCCTTGTCGCGCTTCTGCATTTCGACGAACATTTCGTCGGCGACTTTTTCGGTGATGCCCGACCAGATTTCGATGACCTTGTTGTAGCGCTCGCCGTTGGTGATGGCGCCGTCCAGATACTGCTGCTGCACGCCGACGACCTGTTTCTCGGCTTCGCGAACCAGGAGCTTCTTGTTGTCGGGAATGACCATGTCATCAATGCCGATGGACAAGCCGGCGCGAGTGGCGAAGCGGAAGCCCAGCGACTTGACCTCGTCGAGCATCTTGACCGTGATCTCGAGGCCGAACCTGAGGTATCCGTAGTTCACCAGCGCGCCAATGCCCTTCTTCTTGAGCAGGCCGTTGATGAACGGCATGCCTTCGGGCAGATGGTCGTTCAAGATGGCGCGGCCGACGGTCGTGTTGATGAACGACCGCTCCACGTGCACCGGTTCGGTGTGAATGATGTCCTGATCGTCATAGGCCGTGGTCAGATCGATCACTTCGCCGGTGTAACGCAGGCGGATGGGAGACAAAGTTTCGACTTCACCGGCATCGAGCGCCATCAGAACTTCTTCGATGTTGGCGAAAGCGCGGCCCTCACCCTTGGCGCCGGGCTTGGCTTTGGTCAGGTAGTAGAGGCCGAGCACCATGTCCTGCGTGGGCACGGTAATGGGCTGGCCGGAAGCCGGCGAGAGAATGTTGTGCGAGGAAAGCATCAGGACGCTGGCTTCGACCTGAGCTTCCGGGGACAGCGGAATGTGAACCGCCATCTGGTCGCCGTCGAAGTCGGCGTTGAACGCGGTGCAGACCAGCGGGTGAATCTTGATGGCCTTGCCTTCCACCAGCACCGGTTCGAACGCCTGAATGCCGAGGCGGTGCAGGGTGGGAGCGCGGTTCAGCAGCACCGGGTGGTCCTTGATGACCTCTTCGAGGATGTCCCACACGATCGGCTCCTGCTGCTCAACCATTTCCTTGGCTTGCTTGATGGTGGTGACGTTGCCGGTCTGCTCGAGCCGGTGATAGATGAAGGGCTTGAACAGCTCGAGCGCCATCTTCTTGGGCAGACCGCACTGGTGCAGCTTGAGCTCGGGGCCGACCACGATGACGGAACGGCCGGAGTAGTCCACGCGCTTGCCGAGCAGGTTCTGGCGGAAGCGTCCCTGCTTGCCTTTGAGGGTGTCGGAGAGCGACTTCAGCGGACGGTTGTTGGCGCCGCGCAGAACGCGGCCGCGGCGACCGTTGTCGAAGAGGGCGTCGACGGCTTCCTGCAGCATGCGCTTTTCGTTGCGCACGATGACTTCGGGCGCGTGCAGGTCCATCAGCTTCTTCAACCGGTTGTTGCGGTTGATGACGCGGCGATAGAGATCGTTCAGGTCGGAGGTGGCGAAGCGGCCGCCATCGAGTGGAACCAGCGGGCGCAGCTCGGGCGGAATGACCGGGATGACGTCGAGAATCATCCAGTGCGGCTTGTTGCCGCTCTTGCGAAAGGCCTCGACCACTTTCAGTCTTTTTGCGTACTTGAGCCGCTTCTGCAGCGAGCTCTCATTCTTCATCTTCTCGCGCAGTTCGCCGGCAAGGCCGTCGGTGTCGACACGCTTGAGCAGTTCCTTGATGGCTTCGGCGCCCATCATGGCCTTGAATCCGGCCGGGCGGTATTGCTGATCGAGTTCGCGGTACTTGGCTTCGTCCTTGATGACTTCGTGGTCTTTGACCGGAGCGTCGCCGGGTTCGACCACGACGTAAGCTTCGAAGTAGAGCACGGACTCGAGATCGCGCAGAGAAATGTCGAGCAGGTGCCCGATGCGGCTGGGCAGTCCTTTGAAGAACCACACGTGCGAGCAGGGCGAAGCCAGCTCGATGTGGCCGAGGCGCTCGCGGCGGACTTTGGAGAGCGTAACTTCCACGCCGCACTTGTCGCAGATGACGCCGCGATGCTTCATGCGCTTGTACTTGCCGCACAAGCACTCCCAGTCGGTGACCGGGCCGAAGATGCGGGCGCAGAACAAGCCGTCGCGCTCCGGCTTGAAGGTGCGGTAGTTGATGGTCTCAGGCTTGGTGACTTCGCCGTGGGACCAGCTGCGGATTTTCTCGGGCGACGCCAGGCTGATGCGAATGGCGTCGAAATCCGCAATTACATTTGCCATTTCGAACGGGCTCGAACGAAACATGTTCCTTCGCTTCCTGCTCTCTGGCAGTCCCGAGTCCCGAGTCGCGAGTCCCGAGCGCCCAACTTCTTGTGTCCCGCGCGATTCGAGAGCGCTAATCCGCGAGACGTTTTCTTCTTAAACTTTTCCCAACCGAGCATCGATCCGCCGGCGCGAGCGAGCGTTTTCACTCGCGACTCGGGACTCGCAGCTCGGGACTAATCTGCTGCCGCGGTGGCCGCCGGCTTCTTGTCGCCTGCCTTGATCAGTTCGACGTCGAGGCAGAGCGACTGCAGCTCGCGGATCAGGACGTTGAACGATTCGGGCACGCCGGGCTCCATGGCGGCTTCGCCCTTGACGATGGCCTCGTAAATCTTGGTGCGGCCGTAAACGTCGTCGGACTTCGCCGTCAGCAGCTCCTGCAGAATGAAGGCGGCGCCGTACGCTTCCAGGGCCCAGACTTCCATTTCTCCGAAACGCTGTCCGCCGAACTGCGCCTTGCCGCCCAGCGGCTGCTGGGTGATGAGGGAGTACGGCCCGATGGAACGGGCGTGAATCTTGTCGTCCACCAGGTGCGACAGCTTCAGCATGTAGATGTAGCCCACGGTGACGGGCTGTTCGAACTTCTCGCCCGTCATGCCGTCGTACAAAGCTGTTTTGCCGGAGGTCGGCAGGCCGGCATGTTCGAGCAGCGCCTTGATCTCGCCTTCCTTCGAACCATCGAACACCGGCGAACCCATGAACACGCCCTTGGTGAGGGTGGGGGCCACGGATTCGAGTTCTTCATCGCTCATGTCAGAGATGATGTCGGCCAGCTGCGAGTCCTTGAACAACGCTTTCAACTCGCGGCGGATGGCTTCGGTGCGAGTGTTCTCATTGAGCACTTGCTTGATCTTGTCGCCGAGAACATAGCCCGCCCAGCCCAGGTGGGTTTCGAGAATCTGGCCGACATTCATACGGCTGGGCACGCCGAGCGGATTGAGGACGATTTCGACGGGCTGACCGTCTTCGAGGTACGGCATATCCTCTTCCGGCAGGATGCGGGCAATGACGCCCTTGTTGCCGTGACGGCCGGCCATCTTGTCGCCCACGCTCAGCTTGCGCTTCATGGCGATGTAGACCTTGACCAGCTTGATGACGCCGGGCGGCAGTTCGTCGCCCTTGGTCAGCTTGTCTTTCTTCTCGTTGACGATCTTCTTGAGCACATCGATCTGACGCGAGGTCATTTCCTCAATTTCGTCGATCTGCTCGTTGACCCGCGGATCCTTGTCGGCATACTTGATGCGCTTCAGGTTGCGGGTGGAGATGCGCTCGATCTCGTCGCGAGTAAGGATGGCTGCCTTGACCAGCAGGCGTTTATTGGTGCGCTCGTCGTGCAGGTCGGCCTGCACTTCCTTGCCGCCGAGGATGTTCTCGAGACGCTTCAGGCGCTCGTCGGTCAGAATCCGGATTTCGTCCGAAAGGTTCTTTTCGAGCTTGGCGACCTGCGTAGCTTCGATGGCTTTGGCGCGCTCATCTTTCTCCTGGCCCTTGCGGGAGAAGATTTTCACGTCGACGATGACGCCCTCGATGCCGGGCGGGCAGTAGAGGGAAGCGTCGCGGACATCGCCGGCCTTCTCGCCGAAGATGGCGCGCAGCAGTTTCTCTTCCGGGGTGAGTTGGGTTTCGCCCTTGGGCGTAACCTTGCCCACCAGAATGTCGCCCTGCTTGACGGTGGCGCCGATGCGGATGACGCCGGCTTCATCGAGGTTGCGCAGCATGGATTCGCTGACGTTGGGAATGTCGCGCGTGACTTCTTCGGGGCCGAGCTTGGTGTCGCGGGCCTCGATTTCGAATTCCTCGATGTGCAGGGAGGTGTAGTAGTCCTCCTTCACCATCTTTTCGGAGACCAGGATCGCGTCTTCGAAGTTGTAGCCGCGCCAGGGCATGAAGGCCACGAGGACGTTGCGTCCGAGAGCCAGCTCGCCGTGATCGGTGCAAGGACCGTCGGCGATAACCTGCCCGTTCACCACGCGCTCGCCCTTCTTGACCACCGGCTTCTGGTTGATGCAGGTGTTCTGGTTGGAGCGCTTGAACTTGGTGAGCTGATAGATGTCGCTGCCCACCTCGCGCGACAGCTGCGTGGGATGATGTTCGCCCTCGACGCGCACGATGATGCGCTCGGAGTCGACCGAATCCACGATGCCGTTGCGGCGGGCGAGAACCACTGCGCCCGAGTCGCGGGCGGTGACGCCCTCCATGCCGGTGCCGACAATCGGCGCCTGGGCGCGGAGCAGGGGCACGGACTGGCGCTGCATGTTGGCGCCCATGAGCGCGCGGTTGGCATCGTCGTGCTCGAGGAACGGAACCAGCGAGGCGGCGACGGAGACAAGCTGCTTGGGGCTGACGTCGACGTAGTCCACTTCGTCGCGGTTGACGAGAACGAAGTTGCCGGCCTTGCGGGCATTCACCAGATCGGGCACGATGCGGCCCTTGTCGTCGAGTTCGACGTTGGCCTGCGCGATGGTGTGGCGGTCTTCCTCCCAGGCGGAGAGATAAAACGAGAAAGGTTCGATCTGAGCCGGCTTCTTGCGCTTTTCCTTGATCTCGGCGTTGATCTTTTCGATCTCGTGCTTCTCGATGTGATCGCCGACCTTGAAGTCGCCATCGCCGACGTTGGTGATGGTGACGAAATCAATGATGCGGCCGTTCTTGACCTTGCGATAGGGCGACTCGATGAAGCCGTAGTCGTTGATGCGGGCATAGCAGCTCAGCGACGAAATCAGGCCGATGTTGGGACCTTCCGGCGTCTCGATGGGGCAGATGCGGCCGTAGTGCGTGGGATGGACGTCGCGGACCTCGAATCCGGCGCGCTCGCGCGACAGACCGCCCGGACCCAGAGCCGAGAGACGCCGTTTGTGGGTGATCTCGGAGAGCGGGTTGGTCTGGTCCATGAACTGGGAAAGCTGCGACGATCCGAAGAATTCGCGGATCGCGGCCATCACCGGCTTGGCGTTGACCAGGTCGTGCGGCATGGCGGTCGACATTTCCTGGTAGACGGACATCTTTTCCTTGATGGCGCGCTCCATGCGGACCAGGCCGATGCGGAACTGGTTCTCCATCAACTCGCCGACCGCGCGCACCCGGCGATTGCCGAGGTGATCGATGTCGTCGACGGCGCCGATGTTGCGGCGCAGCTTGAGCAGATAGGAGATGGTGGCGTAGAAATCCTCCGGATCGAGGGTGCGTTTCTCGAGGCTGGTGGCTTCCTGGTTCTCGAACAGCTTGATGTTGAACTTCAGCCGGCCCACGCGCGAAAAGTCATACTTGCGCGGGTCGAAGAACATGCCGTGGAACAGCGCCGTGGCGGTGTCGAGCGTGGGCGGATCGCCGGGACGCAGCTTGCGGTAGATTTCGATCAGCGCCTCCTGCGGAGTCTTGATCGAATCGCGCTTCAGCGTCTGGCTGATGACCGTGCCCACGTCATCGCGCTCGGGGAAGAACAGGCTCATCTCGACTACGCCGGAGTCGAGAATCTTCGACAACTTGTCGGCGGCGAGCTCGGAGTTGGCTTCGAGCATGACTTCGCCGGTGGTGGTGTCGACCACGTCGCCGGCAGTCCAGGCGCCTTCGAGGTCGGTGATATCCACTTCGATCTCGGTGACCTTGACCTTCTGCAAGTCTTTCAGAATCTGGTGGTTGATCTTGCGGCCGGAGTGCGCGATTTCCTCGCCCGACTTGGACTTGATGCTGTGGGCGAGTTTCATGCCCAGCAGGTTCGTGGGCTTCTCGCCGGCGGGATCGAGGGTCCAGTGGAGCTTTTTGTCGCGGACGGCGATGCGATCCACGGTATAGAAGGTGCGCAGAATGTCTTCGCCGGAACGCAGGCCGAGGGCGCGCAGGAAAATCGTACCCAGGAACTTGCGCTTGCGGTCAATGCGGACGTAGAGAACGTTTTTCTGGTCGTATTCGAATTCCACCCAGGAGCCGCGATAGGGGATGATCTTTCCCAGGAAGTAGGTGCGGTTGTTGGCGGTTTCGAAGAAGACGCCGGGGGAACGGTGCAACTGGCTGACGATGACGCGCTCGGTGCCGTTGATAATGAACGTGCCGTTCTGCGTCATCAACGGGACGTCGCCGAAGAAGACTTCCTGCTCTTTAATGTCGCGGATGGAGCGGTTGCCGGTCTCGGCGTCCTTGTCGAAGATGGTCAGCCGCATGGTGACCTTGAGCGGCGCGGAGTAGGTCATGCCGCGCTCTTCGCACTCGGCCACGTCGTATTTGAGCTGCAGGCCGACGGGGTCGCCGCACTTGTTGCAGAAGTCGGGCGTGTTGGCGTTGTACGTGCCGCACTTCGAGCACAGCACTTCGCCGGGATGGAACGGATCGGTAATGACGGTCGAGCCGCAGTTCTTGCAGGTGGTGCGCAGGTGATGCAGGCCCTTGAGGTGCCCGCACTTGCACTCCCAGTTGCCGATGGCGTAATCGACGAACTGCAGTTCGGACTGGCGGCGGAAATCTTCGATGGGGAAGACGGACTGAAACACCGCCTGCAGGCCGCCATCTTCGCGCTCGCTGGGCAGTTTGTCCATCTGCAGGAAGCGGTCGTAGGAGCGCTTCTGAACCTCAATGAGGTTCGGGATCTGGATGGTGGCTGGAATTTTGGAAAAATCAAAACGTTTACGGAAGGTAATATTCTTCATCGTCAAGAAACTCCCAATCTCACGCGCAGCCGTAGGCCGCGCTCGAACCGCGGAATGTGGGGCGCGTCGTTATTTCGCAAAAGCGCGCCCGCGGGACTTACCTCATAGGAAAATCAGCCGTTTGTAGAGCCGGACGACGTTATTTGACAACCTGGGATCCTCAACCGGCCAATCAGAAAAGACGAAGGGGCGCCCGCAGGGACAGTCGTTCCCGCAGACGCCAACCGAGGCGTTTCGCCAAATCTGATTTGAACTCTTTCGCGCCAGTTCTCCGGCCTGTTTCCGCCCCGCCTGCCCGCGGAGCAGCGCCCAAACTTCCCTTGCGAGCCTTCGCTCGCGCTCGAATGAGGCCATAGGGAAGCGACGTTAATATAGATGCTAACATCGCCCTCCCGGCTTCACAAGTTGAAAGTGCTTGCAAATGAACGATTTTGCACCGAATCCGGTGCGAAATCGCCGCCGAGCTTCGCTCGGCCGGGCGGACGAGGGCGTCCGCCCCTACACGAGCTATTTGACCTCTACAGTTGCGCCGGCTTCGGTGAACTTCTTCTTGATCGTCTCCGCTTCGTCTTTGGAAACGCCTTCCTTCACCGTTTTGGGCGCTCCGTCCACGAGCTCCTTGGCTTCCTTGAGGCCCAGGCTGGTGACTTCGCGGACGGCCTTGATTACATTGATCTTGTTGGCACCGACTTCCTTCAGGACGACGGTGAATTCAGTTTTCTCTTCGGCCGGAGCCGCACCGGCCGCCGCCGCAGCGCCACCGCCGCCGGCCACCATGACCGGGGCCGCGGCCGCCGCCGAGACGCCTAAACGCGATTCCAGCTTCTTGACCAGTTCCGCCGCTTCCAGCAGCGACAGGCCTACGATTGATTCTTCTAACTGTTGCAGATCCGCCATTTTCGTTTCTCCGCTTCGTTTTGAATTTTTCGGACGATTGGGTAGTTGGGAAATCTTGTAATTGGGTAATTGAAGCCCAGACTCGCCAGCCAGGACCGCAAGCACTCAACTTCGCAACTTCCTCAACCGCTCAATCCGGGGCGTTAGCCCCTTATTTCGTTATCCGCCGGCCAGGTTTCCAGTGCGACCAGGTCCCGTCTCCTCGCGCCAGACAACGCTCGAAAGGACCGCGCAACCCCTTGCTTACGGACAACAGAACTTTGCAAACATCAAGTCGAGCTTCGCTCGACCGGGCAAACATCAAGTCGAGCTTCGCTCGACCGGGCGGACGAGGGCGTCCGCCCCTCCACAAGCACTGCTAGGCCCTGACGAACGTCTTGTCGTCGAGCGCCTTGCGGATGTACTGCATCAAGGTAATCGCCTTATGCTCCGCAAGCAGCGTGGCCGTTCCCAAATCCTCGAGGCTGACGGGGAACTTGCACTTCGTCCCCGCGACCGCGACCTCGTAAAAGGCGTAGCCTGCCCGGTAGAAGGAGAATCGCGCCATGTTGTTCTTCACGATGTCCTTGATACTGAACGCGGGCACGGCAACCTCCCTAAAATCGAGTCGAGCTTTGCTCGACCGGGCGGACGAGGGCGTCCGCCCCTCCATGAGTACTTATGCTTCTTTGAACTTTTTTTGCTGCACGCCCTGATCGACGACGACAGCCAGGTTGCGGCCGACCGCGTTCATCGCGGTGACCAGACGCTGGGCCGGGGCGTTAATCAGGAACAGCAGCTTCGACATGATCTCTTCTTTCGAGGGCATCGAGGCCAGCGCTTCGATCTCTTTGATCGAAATGACGCGGCCCTCGACCACGCCGATCTTGAAGGTGAATTCGGGCGTGTCTTTGGCGTACTTGGTGAGCGCCTTGGCCATCGCGACCGGATCGCCGGTGGTGTAGGCGATCGAAGTCACGCCGCCGAGATCCTTCAGCGCCGCCTCGACCTTGGTGCCCTTGGCGGCGCGCTCGGCCAGGGTGTTCTTGACCACCTGATACTTCGCGCCGGCGCCGCGGAGGGCCTTGCGCAGTTCATAGTCCTGGGCCACGGTCAGCCTGGTGTAGGTGGCCACGACCACGTTCGAAATATTCTTCAGGTCCTGGCTCAGCTTCTCGACCTGCTCTGTCTTTTTCGCTCTGGTAACTGGCATTGTCGAATCTCTTTCGCCCCTTCGGGGCTGACTGATGTTTCTGCTTGCTACCCACGGCTTGCGCCCCTTCGACTTCGCTCAGGGCAGGCTGTGGGCTGCATTCCTGCGCCGCTTCGCGGCTGGGGCTAAAGCCCCTTTCTTATTAGGGCTCTTCTCGGCGCGGCTAAAGCCGCGCCCTTTCAAACCCAATCTCTACGCCTTTGCGGCGGCCTCGATCGGAGCCGTATCCAGCCGAATGCCCGGCCCCATGCTCGAACTCAGAGTGCAGCCCTTGATGTACTTACCCTTGGCCACCGAGGGCTTGGCCTTGATCACGCTGGTGATCAGCACGGTCGCATTCTCGATCAACTTCTCGGGCGCGAACGAAATCTTGCCCACCGGGCAGTGCACCAGCGCGGTCTTGTCGGTGCGGAACTCGACCTTGCCGGCTTTCACTTCCTGAACGGCCTTGCCCACGTCGAACGTGACCGTGCCGGTCTTTGGATTTGGCATCAGGCCCTTGGGACCGAGAATCTTGCCCAGGCGCCCGACGGACTTCATCACATCGGGAGTCGCGATCAGGGCATCGAAGTCGGTCCAGTTTTCTTTTGTGATCTTCTCGACCATATCTTCGCCGCCGACAAAATCGGCGCCGGCCGCTTCGGCTTCCTTCACCTTGTCGCCCGAGGCGATGACCAGAACTTTCTTCGCCTTGCCCAGGCCGTGCGGCAGAACGACTGTGCCGCGCACCATCTGGTCGGCGTGCTTGGGATCGACTCCCAGACGCATCGTGACCTCGACCGTCTCGTCAAACTTGGCGTACTTCACTTTCTGCAGGAGCGGAACCGCGTCCTGCAGGATGTAGGGGCGCTTCTCGACTGCGGCGTGCGCCTTGGCGATGTTCTTTGCTTCTTTTTTCTTCATGTTCTTCCTTGTCTCCCGCGGCTCATCGGTGATCTGAAGAGCTGTGGTGATTTCGACTGCAAAACCTCAGGGGCTAAAGCCCCGTCTAAATGGGCGTCTCTACGGCACGGCTAAAGCCGTGCCCTTCCCGTTCGTGCCCGGCGGCCAGCCTCCACGGCACGAGTCAACCCGTGGTCTTGCCGTTCGTGCCCTTGCAAACTTCCCTGTTGCTCCCGACGCACGCTCGCTGCGCTCGCGGGACGGACGAAGGCGTCCGTCCCTACACAAACTTACCCGACGACTTCGATGCCCATCGAGCGGGCGGTTCCGCGGACGCTCTTTACTGCGGCATCGATGGACGCGGCGTTCAGGTCGGGCATCTTCTGCTTGGCGATGTCCTCGACCTGCCTGGCTGTGACTTTGCCGACCTTATCTTTGTTGGGCGTGCCCGATCCCTTGGCGATGCCGGCAGCGCGCTTGAGCAGCACCGATGCCGGCGGCGTCTTGGTGATGAAGGTGAAGGATCGGTCGCTGTACACCGACACCACCACCGGGATGATCAGCCCTTCCAGTTCCTTCTGGCTGGTCCTGGCGTTGAACTGCTTGCAGAACTCCATGATGTTGATCTGCGCCTGGCCCAATGCCGGACCGACCGGAGGCGCGGGAGTCGCTTTGCCCGCCGCGATCTGCAGCTTCACGTAACCTGTAACTTTTTTTGCCACTTCTTTAGCTCCTAGCTTCTAGCTCTTAGCTTCTAGCCAAGGCTCATCAATCTCACAATTCTGTAATTGCGTAATCGGGTAATTGAGTAATTTGTTCACGCGAAGCCGCGTTTTTCAATTGCCGAATTACAAAATTTCCCAATTACCAAATCTTCTTACGCGACCTTCTCCACCTGGTTGAACTCGAGTTCCACCGGAGTGGAGCGGCCGAAAATCGTGACCATGACTTTCAAGGTCTCGCGGTCGTCGTTCACTTCGTCCACGATGCCCTGGAAAGTGGCGAACGGCCCTTCGGTGATGCGCACGGTTTCGTTCTTCTCGAACTTGACCTTGAGTTTCGGCTTCTCGCGGCTGTCGGCGACTTTGTAGACGATGTGCTGCACTTCTTCATCGGACAGCGGCGTGGGCTGCTGCCCGGTGCCGACAAATCCGGTGACCCGCGGCGTGGACTTGACCACGTGCCAGACGTGATCGTCCATATCCATTTCGACCAGCACGTAGCCGGGATAGAACATGCGCTCGGAGGTGTATTTCTTGCCGCCGCGCACTTCGGTGACCGACTCGGTCGGGATCAGCACCCGGCCGATCTTGTCTTGCAGCCCAAAAGCGACGACGCGCGACTCGAGCGACTCTTTGACTTTGCGCTCAAACCCCGAATAGGAGTGAATGATGTACCACTTCATGTTGGGGTTGCGGAGCATCTCGGCGGGCGGAGCATCGGGGGCTGCGATTGCGCTCTCGGCGGCCGCGGTGACAGGGGCTGCGGCAACGGCCTCGGGTGCGGCCTGCGGTTCGCTGGCGGCGTTGTCTGCGCCGGCTACGGCTTCGGTTTTCTCTTCGTCCTGCATGGGGTCCTGCATAGTTGCGTTTCTCTCTGGCCTGCCACTCTCCGGGCCGGCCAGTTGGTGTGGCATTTCACTAGCGACTCTTGAAATAGTTGAACAAAGCGGTCATGCCGTGCTGAATGAAGTAGTCGATCACGGCGAAATACAGCCCGAAAATGAATACCGTGATGACGACCACCGTGGTCGTGGCGCGGACTTCCTTCCAGGTGGGCGCCGTCACCTTGCGCATCTCGGTGCGGACTTCGTTGTAGAAAGACCGGATGCGCTCCGGCCAGGATTTGACCGTCGTCACGATCGCGTTTTCCGTCATCGTCGCCATCTTCTACTTCCTTCTTTATCCGTTCAGCCTTCTGCGCTCGCCGTTCCAGGTCGCAAGTTCTGGCAGGGGCGGAGGGATTCGAACCCCCAAGTCCGGTTTTGGAGACCGGCAGTTTAACCGTTGAGCTTACGCCCCTGTTTTCTCCGGGGTCCCTCGCTCCGCTCGGGATGATCGCCGCGGGCTCAGACGCCCGCGAAACGCGATCATTTAACCGTTGAGCTTACGCCCCTGTTTTCAGCCCCGAGTCCTGAGTCCTTGGTCCCGGGGACAACCCTTGCGACTCGGGACTCGCAGCTCGCGACTATTTCACTTCTTTGTGCGGCGTGTGCTTGCGGCAACGGCGGCAGAATTTCTTGAACTCCAGCCGGTCGGTTGTCGTTTTCTTGTTCTTGGTGGTCGAGTAGTTCCGCTCTTTGCACTCGCCACACTGTAACGTCACAATTTCTCGGGGCATCTCAACAGCTCCTAGCTGCTAGTTCTTAGCTAAACCTTTGTCATCCTGAGCAAGACACTTTTTGTCTCGCGAAGGACCTATGCATTCTTCTGTCGTCCCTACGGGACTCGTTCCTCGTTTTGCCGCCTACCCAGGACTTACGTCCTGGGCTAACATATGCCGCCCCTGCGGGGCTGCCTTGCCATTGCTCCTGCGTTACCATCATCCCGTCAGCTTTGGCCGATAGCTGACGGCTGACAACCGCGGAGCTTCGCTCCGCCTGGACGGCCGAGGGCGGCCGTCCCTACACAACCCTTACTGAATAATCTCGGCGATGGTGCCGGCGCCGACGGTGTGGCCGCCTTCGCGGATGGCGAAGCGCAACCCCTTCTCCATGGCCACCGGCGTGATCAGTTCGATCACCAGGCTTACGTTGTCCCCGGGCATCACCATCTCCGTGCCCGACGGCAACTCCGCAACTCCCGTCACGTCCGTCGTGCGCAAGTAGAACTGCGGCCGGTAGCCCTTGAAAAACGGCGTGTGCCGCCCGCCTTCTTCCTTCGTCAGAATGTAAACTTCGGCCTTGAACTTGGTGTGCGGCGTGATCGATCCCGGCTTCGCCAGCACCATGCCGCGCTCCACCTCGTCCTTGCCAATGCCGCGCAGCAACAGGCCCGCGTTGTCGCCCGCCATGCCTTCGTCCAGCTGCTTCTTGAACATCTCCACGCCCGTCACCACCGTCTTGCGGGTCTCGCGGCAGCCGACAATTTCC
>Ga0209517_10000700_pt1 | contig 55912 bp, 30 predicted proteins | sample PeaSoiMetSII2010_FD_187695 | JGI IMG/M metagenome (GOLD analysis project Ga0209517, IMG submission 187695) | Peat soil microbial communities from Weissenstadt, Germany - SII-2010 (SPAdes) (version 2) | ecosystem: Environmental > Terrestrial > Soil > Wetlands > Peat | place: Germany...
CAGCGATTTCGGAAAGCTGCTTGACTGATCCTCTCGAACTTGGCCTGGTCCAAGGGTTTAGTCCGTCCTGAAGCGTTTTCGGTTTCATCTAGCGTTTTCGTTTTCGCTTGCATTGAGCCGCGACTGCGCTATCTTACATATATTATGAGGAAGAACGAGCTCGAACGCCTCTCTACCCTCGCCCTGCGTCAGCGCAAAGCTCATCTCCTGCGCACCCTCACCTTCCCGCCCGATGCCCTTCACGCCTCCTTTTTGGAGCGCTTCCTCAAATGTGGTCGGCCTAATTGCCACTGCCGAACGGGCGACAAACACGGCCCCTTCTTCTACCTCAGCCGCTGCCTGCCCAAACGGCAGATGCGAACCCTCTTGCTCAAAGAGCCGTCCCAAATCCTCCAAGCGCGCCACGGGGTCGAGGCTTACCAACAGCTCTTGGACAGCCTCGACCAACTCTCCTGGATTAACTGGGAACTGCTCCGCCGCCGCGACCCCCTCCAGGCCGAGTGAACCGCTTGGCCCAATTCCTCGGCTACACCGGCAAGGTTTTTGCCCTCAAGGGACTCTTGCGCCGCGTGCGCGATGGCCGCTCCCAACCGCGCATTCCGGTCTTACCCTTGGTGCTGTGCCTGGTGCTCGGAGTGGTGATGCGCATTGACAGCTACCTGGACTTGGCGGAGCAAACCAAAAGCCGACGGCGCTGGCGCCACCTCTGCGGCCTTAAGGGCCCGATCGACCATGAGAGCTTCGGCTATGTCACCGAGCGCATGAGCCCGGAGGACTGGCGCCACAACCAGGCCCAGGTGGCCAAGGAACTCAAACGCAACAAGGCCTTCGAAAGCTGCAAGATCAAGGGGTTACTGTTCCTGAGCATCGATGCCAACGAACATTTTGCCAGCTTCAGCCGCACTTGCCCGTGCTGCTGCCAGCGCCAGGTCGAGGTACTGGATAGCGACGGCAAGAAGGTCAAAATGACCCAATACTACCACCGTTACGTCTTTGCCCACCTGAGTGGACCTAAGTTCAATGTGGTGCTGGATGAGGAGCCCATTCTCCCTGGTGAGGAGGAATGCGCCGCCGCCCTGCGTCTGCTGGGCCGCCTTCGCCGCCTTTACGGTCCCCGCTTCTTTGACGGCATTACCGCCGACGCTTGGTATGCCAAGGGACCCTTTTTACGGGCGCTCGATAAGCTGGGCTGGCTGTGGATCGTTGTGCTCAAACGTGAAGACATGGACGTGTTCCAGGAAGCCGTCCAACTGAGCAAAAATCAGAAACCCAGCCAGGAGTTTCGGGATGAGCAACGCGGGCGCCAAGTGCAACTCTGGGAGGTCAAGGACCTGCCTTTCAGCGACGGCTACACCCAGACCAAGTCGGTCCAGGTGGTCCTCTCCGATGAACGCTGGACCGAGCGGCGGGTGCAGGGCGGCAAAAAGTGCGCCCAGCCCCAGCAAAGCCGCTGGATGTGGGTCGCCTGCGAGGGCCTCTGCGGCTATCCCGCGGAGGCGATTTACCAAGGTGGGCACCGGCGCTGGGGCATCGAAAACCAGGCCTTCAACGAACTGACCCAAGCCTATCACCTGACTCACTGCTATCATCACGATCCCACTTCGATGCTGGTGCAAATGCTCATTTTGATCTTCGCCTTCACGCTCTTCACGGCCTTCGCGCTGCACAGCCAGTTGGTGCGCGTGGGCGAACTGACCCGCAAAGCCCTGGCCCACCAACTGGATTTGGCGCTCGAAGAAGACCTGCCCTGGGACCAATGGTTCCACAGCGGGTAAACGCATTTGGGGGTCGGTGTTTTTCGGGGACGTTGCTCTTTGATAAACTAGCCGCAAAAAGTTTAAGAACAGGGGGACAGGGGAGGTGTTGTCTCTTGCTGAGGCAGCTCAACTCTCCGAAACCAGTCAGGCGCAGCCGCTGCCGATTTTTTCAAGGCTGACCCCCGAGAAACTGGAGTCCGGATTGGCTTCCGAAATTGCTGTGTTTGCCTGTTTGCCCTTGCCAAATGACCAGCGTTTCTTTAGTCCTTAATCATGTACCTCAAATTCCGGCCTGCTTTACCTGCCAGTTTGATTTTGCTGTCTGCGCTTCTCGGCCGCGCGCTGGGCGCCGAGACGTTGCCGGATGGCTTTTACCGCTATCCTACCGTTGGCGGCGGCGCGATTGTTTTCACCGCGGAGGGTGACCTTTGGAAGGTGCCCGTTGCAGGCGGTGTGGCCTTGCGCCTGACCTCGCACGAAGGCGAAGAGGCCTTTCCCAAACTCTCGCCCGACGGACGCCTCCTTGCTTTCACTGCCCAATACGAGGGCAACGATGACGTTTACGTCATGACGGCCGAAGGTGGCGAACCGGTCAGGCTCACCTTCCATCCAGCCGTGGACCAGGCGCTGGGCTGGACTTCCGACGGTAAAATCCTGTTCCGCAGCCGGCGCGACACGCCGAATAACGATTACCGCATCTACAAGGTTTCGCCGCACGGGGGCGTGCCGGAGATGATTCCGTTGGAGCCGGCTGCTTGGATCAGCTTCGAGCCGAACGGCAAGCGCCTTGCCTTCCAGAAGCTTGGGCTCGAGTTCCACAATTGGAAACGATACAAAGGCGGCGAGGCCGAGAAGATTTATGTGGGCACGCTCGAGCCGCTCAGCTTCACGGAGATCAGCCACTACGATGGCAAGAGCGCCTTCCCGATGTGGGCTGCCGATGGACGCATCTATTTTGTGACGGATCGCTGGGGCCGGCCCAATCTCGCGTCGATGAACCCCGACGGTAGCGACATAAAGCGCCTGACTCATTTCGAGGATTATGATGTGCGCTGGCCTTCGATGGGCGACGGGAAGATCGTTTATCAGCACAAGATGGACATCTGGGTTTACGACTTGGCTAACGGGGACAACCATATTGTTCCCATTCAACTACCCAGCGATCGCTTGCAAGTCCGGGAGAAGTTCGTTGATCCAAAGGCGTACCTCAAAGCCTGGGCACTCTCGAAAGACGGCGAACGCATCGTGCTGGAAACTCGCGGGGACATTTTTGTTGCGCGCACGAAGAAGAAGGGCCTGATTCGCCGGATCACCGAGAGCAGCGCGGCGCGTACGAGGGCTCCGGCGTTCTCGCCCGACGGCAAGACGATTGCGGCCTGGACGGAGGTCAACGGCGAGGAGCAACTGTTGCTTCATGCTGCGGATGCCTCCGAACCGCCCAAGCAGGTTGGCTCCCTGCCGCCCGGTTGGCATTTTCCGCCGGCGTGGTCTCCGGATGGCAAACACATCGCCTGGGGAGATGAAAAGTACCAACTGCGCGTCACGACCATCCCCAGCGGCCAGACCGCTGTTATTGACCACGGCGAATGGGAAATCAGCCATTATGCCTGGTCGCGCGACAGCCGCTATTTGGCCTACGAAACGATGCAATCCAATTTGTTTACGCAGATTCGCGTTTGGGCTGCGGATTCGAAGAGCATCCACGAGGCCACGGAACCGGAGTACAACTCAACGTTCCCGGCTTGGGATCCCAAGGGCAAGTACCTCTATTTTCTCTCCGATCGCTATATCAATCCTTTTCTGGACAGATTCGAATCGCGGTTCATTGTTAACGACGCTACGCTTCCCTGCGTCCTGGCCCTTCAAAGCGACGGAACCTTGCCGTTTGCGCCCCGTGGCGATACCGACGTAGAAAAGGACAAGAAGGAAAAAGACAAAGATAAAGATAAAGAGGCTAAGGACGCCAAGGAGAAGGAGGAGAAAATTGAGCCGATCCATATAGATTTCGATGGGTTGGCGGATCGTTTTGTGCAAATTCCCGTCCCACCCGGCAATTACTCCGATCTCACCGCGCTGGAGGGCAAGCTGCACTGGCTCAAATCGCCCAACCGCGGCATGATGCCCGATACCGGCGGCGAAGAAGAGGAAGAGCCGGGGATGGATCTGCAAACTTACGATTTCGAAAAGGAAAAGCTTTCGACCATAACTTCGGGCGTTAAGGCCTACGCGCTTTCACTCAATCATAAGGTGCTGGTCTATCAGACCAAAGACGGCTTCACGCGGTTGGACGCCGGCGCGACCGCCGCCCCCAAGGACGACGATGCCAAGGAGGCCAAAATCGATCTCTCCGGCTGGTCACTCAGCGTGAATCCTCGCGAGGAATGGAAGCAAATGCTTCATGAGGCCTGGCGGCTCCAACGAGATTTCTTTTACGACCCCAAGATGCATGGCGTGGATTGGGAAGGCGTATGGAAGCAATATGGCGGTCTGGCCGAGCGCATCGGCTCCCGCTCCGACCTGGCGGACTGTCTGGGCGAAATGTTCGGTGAATTGAACGTCGGCCATGCCTACCATGGCGGTGGCGACCTGCGCTCCGGCAAGAAGGTCGGCACCGGGTTGTTGGGCGCCGACTTGCGCTACGACCCGGCTTCCGGCTTCTGGCAAATTCAAAAAATCTATCGTGGCGATTTCCCGATGCCGGACTGGACTTCGCCCCTATCCCGCCCCGACCTCCACATCAAAGTTGGCCAATGGCTCGTTGCCGTGGATGGCAAGCCGCTGGTCAAAGGGGAGGATTATCTTAAACGGCTGGCCAACCGCGCCGGCCAGGACGTCGAGCTCTCGATCAGCGATTCTCCGAGTCTTAAAAGTGCCCGCCGTGTCGTCGTCAAAACTGTCGGGGAGGACACGCGCATTCGTTATGCCGATTGGGTGCGGGCGAACCGCGAGTACGTCCTCAAAAAGAGTCAGGGCCAGATCGGCTATATCCATCTCTACGACATGGATGCGCGTGGGCTGCGCGAGTTTGCGCGCGACTATCCTTCACAGTGGCGCAAGCACGGGCTCATCGTCGATGATCGCTGGAACCATGGCGGCTTTGTCGCACCCATGATTCTGGCGCACCTTGACCGCAAGCTCCTGGCCGTGGGCGGCACGCGCTATGGGAGCACTGACACTGTTCCCTCGCACGCCTTCACGGGCTACCTGGCGTGCCTCATCAATCGCCAGGGCGGCAGCGATTGCGAGACCTTCGCCCTCGGCTTCAAGCAATTCAAACTGGGGCCAGTCATTGGCACGCGCACCTGGGGCGGGTGGGTTGGTATTCGCGGTGATAAGCCACTGCGCGACGGCGGCATGATTACGCAGCCCGAATTTGGCGGTTGGGATCCCAAGGGCCATGACTGGATCATCGAAGGCCATGGCGTGGACCCGGACGTCGAACTTGATCTCAACCCGGATGGCCTTATCCATGGCCACGACATTCAACTCGACTATGCCATCAACCATCTGCTCGAGGAGATAGCCAAAGACCCACGCGACCTGCCACCCGCTCCGCCGATCCGGCCGCGGCCGCTGCAGCCGGTCAATTAAGTTGATCGTCCCCTCACTTCGCGCCCTGATCAATCCAGGCGCGCACTAGTCCCACTTGCTCGGGCGTTAAGGGCTTGGGAGGGGGGCCACCGAGACCTCTGCCAGATCCGTTCGGACCTTGGCCGGGTGCACCCGAGCCCGCGGGCGGACTACCGGGAGGCGGCCCACCACCGCCAGGGCCGCCGGGACCTCCTGGGCCTCTCTTAGGAGGCATGGCGGTGTTGTCATCGATCCTTGCCGCGGCAATCACCAGCAAGCTCTTCTTGCTGTTGCCGGCAGCCACCACTTTCCCATCTTTCCCGCCTTTCAACACGCCATCGAGGCTGTCCAGCCGCAGGTTTCCCTTTGGCCGTTGCTCGCCATGACACCGCAGACACGAGGCCGCTAGCAAGGGTTTGATATCCTTTGCGAACGTGACGTCCTGCTGGCTCGCCACGGGCGGCAGCTTGCTCGCATCGATGCCGGAGATATCCCAGTGGCCTTCGGCCATCATTGGGCGGCCGAGGCTGGCCAGCGCCAAGGTGAGGAACACGCGAGTGAACCGAGACAAGTACTGCCGGCGCCTCGCCAGCTTGAATACTGGGTAACCGCGTGCCCTGGCACGCGCCGCGGCGGAAGCTCGCTCGCCCTCGGCACAGAAGCCGGGATGAAGATGATCTGATTTGTTCATAATGGTCTTTTCTGTCGTCTGCAAGGATGCGCGCGAGCTACACCCGCCCGCCTCCGCTAGTGCATTTGTTAGTTATTATTGTTCGGTTGCACAGGAAGGCGCGTTTTCAGCCTGCCTGCATGATTTGCGCCGACGCAATGCAACTGCTGTGCCAACGCGCAAAGTTCCAGAATCTCTGCGGATTCCTTAAGCTCCTGTGCAGCTTTTGCTCGGAATTGGGCTCCCGTCCGCGCAGATTTTGCGCAACCTTTTTGCGCAGCACTGATTGTCCGCTGCGTAGCCGAGCGATGCTGCACTGGGGTTAGCTGAGGCGCACATTGCCGCAGAGGTGAACCTGCAGGCCCAGTTCGGCCATCATCGCCGCCTTGACGCGGCAGGCGCGGTGGGCTTGGGAATTATCGGGTGCATAGACCACCTGGATGTGATTGGATTTGTGCCGGGCCATCATCTGGTCGCGGCTGACCCCCTCCAGCACGGCATGCATGATTGGCCATTGAGGCGTGGTCTCGCGCCAGCGCCGTTCGGTTTCGGCCTGTGGCAGCTTCACCACTTCCGCTACCCCGAGGTCGCAGTGCAACTTGCCGTCCATGATGAACATGCGGCTCCACACGATGTGACCAGGTTTGGAAACGCCCTTGACGGTGCCGCCGCCGAGGCGGAAGTACATGGGCGGCTGGCGCTCGCTCGTCGCGCCGCGGTACCCGCCGACCAAATGGGCGGGGGGGACGGCGCCCGAAATCAGAAACACCCAAACGTAATCATCGACGCCTTGGCCTTTGTAGTGCTGGCCCCACCGCAAGTCGTGCAACGTATTCTCGGGAGGGAAACCCAGGTCCCGCCACAGCCGGCAAGTCACGAGCCCATCCAGGCCGGCGCACTCATCGACCTCGTTGAAGTGCGGCACCGGCTCGCCGGAGAAAAGCACGCGGCCCGATTTTGGGCACTTGACCGGCGGCCGCTCGACATTGTTTAACAGGCCTTCCACCATGTCGCTGGCCGGGGCCAAATCCTTGAGTCCTTGCTGGTACTGGATGCCGATCGCTGCGCACCCGAATTCATCGGCTAAGCGCACCGCAGCGATGTACATCTTGCACTGTTGCAAGGTTTGGGCTTCGGTCAACTCCGTTTCCTCGTCCGTCCCCCATTTGAAGGTCATGCCTTTGTCGAGCAGCCAATTCAGTGTGGCGCGCGCTTCGACGTCGCTGACTTGCTGCATCGCCGCGTAGAGGGCGGACTGGCTCAGCCGCTCCTTGAACACACCCGTCGGGTTCAGCAGTTCGTCGGGAATAATCGCATTAAACATCCCCATGCAGCCTTCGTCAAAAACGCCCATGATGGCCTTGTCTTGTTTGAGCTGGCGGGCAGCGCGCCGCCCCTGCTGCTCGTCAATGTGCGGCAGTTTCAGCAGTGATAAATCCTTGACGTGGCTTTGGTCGTGGGTCACCACTCCTTCCTCGAGCCACTGGCGCAAGCCGGCCTTGAAGAAGGGGTCCGAAAAATCTTCACTCCACAACGTGCTGTAGCGGATGCCGGCCTTGGTCATCGACCCGTTCAGGTTCAGCATCCCGACGAGCCCGGGCCAGGTGCCGCTCCAATTCGCCACCGTGAGAATCGGGCCTCGATGGGTAAGGAGGCCGTGCAGGAGGTGATGGCTGTACTGCCAGACGCATTCGGCCACCAGGAGCGGCGCGCTTGGGTCCAGTTTGCGGAAAACCTCCATCCCCATCTTTTGGGAATCAATAAAGCCATGTAGCTTCTCTTTGTCGAATGGATGGGCGCGAACGACCGACCAACCCTCGGCGGCCAGGGCTTTGGTGAGGACGGCTTCCATCTTGGCCTGTTCGGGCCAGCACTTCTGGTTGGCGGAGAGGCGGAGATCGCCATTGGACATGAGATAGAGTTGCTTCGGTTTTAGGGACGTTGTCGTTTTCATATTGCGCTGCTGATCTAGCACGCCCGCTTCGCGGCGTCACCGTCTTTTTGATGGTGAGGAGCCGTGGCGCTCGGGATCATCGGAGACCATCTATGAGCGCCCTTCACGCATTGCAGGCGGAGTGCCCTTCCGAGCCAGTTGCCACCACAAGAGTGCGAGACTCATAACAATTATATTGACACTTTAGATTAGGCCGGACAGGAGACCCTCTCGGGCACGAATTCGCCTGAATTCTCCACGACCACAAGGAGGCCTGGCCTCATTTCGAGCGCATGCAGATTAAAAATCTGCGATACGGCAGATTGCAAATCTGCGCTACGTTGGGAGCGCGTTTGGCGTCTCTCCCTCCGGCGGTCGCGCGGTATCCATTACCTCGGGAGCGTTATGCTAGTTTGAGGTCTTGTTGGGTCGGGACAGGCGAACCTGGATTGGGTCTCCGACGGTCAGCTTGAGTTTTCGGGCGGCCGAGTCGCCGTTGACGGCGATCTCCAAGAGTCCGCTGGAGCCGATCAAGGCAGCCGGTCTGCCCTTTGGCACGGCGGCGTAATGAGTGGCCATGCTAATGGCGCTGGCGCGGCCGGCTCTGATCCTCATCGAGGATGCAGCCAGGTTTCGTAAGAGGTCCTCTCGAAGGTTCGTGATCAAGTTCCCAAAACGGTCCACATATACAATCGTGCCTCGAAGCTCCGCCTTGCCGACGGAGGGTTCCGGCCAGGACAAGCGAACGAGATCGCGATGGACCGGACCGAGTTTTTGAATAGCCAACCCGCAGCAAAGCCGGGCCGCAACCGGCGCGAAGACATCGCGGCCGTGGAAAGTGGAGCTGACGGGTTGCAAGAAGCACTTTTTGTTTTCGAGGCGCCGGACAGCTTTGATTTTTTCCCTCGCCAGGGCAAAGGACAACACGCCGTTGTCCGGGCCGACGAAGAGATAATCGGCGGTCTCGACGGCAATCGCCAGGCGGGAGCTGCCCACGCCGGGATCGACGACGGCGACGTGAACGGTCCCTTTGGGAAAATACCGATAGCTAGCTGCCAGCGCGAAGGCGCCCGACCGGATATCGCCGGGGAGGAGGTCGTGTGTAATGTCCACTACCACCGCCTTCGGACAGAGGCCGAGGATGACCCCTTTCATCGTGCCGACAAACCAATCTTGCGTGCCGAAATCGGTGGTCAGAGTTATCGTGCTCACAGCCGGAGCCTACTTGGGACACAGGCTTGGGCGGAATCTAAATCTATGTGCTGGACGTGGTGGAATCGAGCGAAGCGAAGGGAGTGTGCCGGCTTGCCAGCGCAATCGGGCGCCCTTGGCTTTCGAAAGCGGCAGCAAGCTGAGCAAGCTGCGCGCACTCCAAACGCTCCGCGAGGTCGGCTGCCCAAACGCAACCCGACACGTGCGCGTTTGGTCTGGGAGGCGCACGCCCGGGTTCGGAATTGATGAAAAAAGGTATGACGAGCTGGCCTGATGGGCCTACTTTTTCGTTAGGTATGAAAGCGCGTAGGTTTACGGCAACGGAGAAGGGGTCTATCGCGTTGGCCATGTGAACGCCCAATCATCAACGGTGCGGACGCTGTGGGGGCTGCTGTGGCGCTCGGTCGTTTTGACGCCGCTGTTTGTTGCCTACCTCATCCTGTTATGCGGCGCATATCTCGCCTGGGTGGCCTTGCCCTTTATGGCTGCCTTTTGCGCTTGGAGTTCAGAGTGGGGCCACGCGGTCCTTTGCGCTGCCGCTTGGATTCCGCTGTTCTTGGCCCTCCGCTGGTGGTGGCGTCGCGAGCTCTCCGAAGAAAACTGGGGGGCGCTGTGATGCGAGGCGTAGCCAACTCGTTTGTTCCGGTTGAGGTGCCGACCATCTGAATTGTAATGCCATGAGTCTGTCCACCCCCAAGCGTCTGTTCGTTGTGGTCGTGGCTGGTCTTGCGTTCGTCAGTTACCTGGGTATGCGTGACACCGTTCAGGTTGAATGCGAGCTGCCGCGCAAGGATGTGAGAGCCATCATTAGCGGGCTGGAGGAATGGAGTGCCCCAAAGCTTTTTCGGCATATCGAGATTGAGCGCGGGCGGGACGGACTGGTGTTTGGCAGTATGCGAGAGCCGGGCGGACATTGGAGCGTAACCGTGTTCACCAACCAAACAGGGGTCTGGAAGAAGTGCGGCTGGTGTTTGCTTGGGGAAGACAAGGGCGAGCCGTCGGTGGTGGCCCTTTAGACTAAGGCTCGGTGCCAAACTAAAGTGGCATGTTCGTCCGTGCGACTAAGGTGGGGCGGTGCGCTGGCCGTGGTGGAATCGGGCGAAGCGGTTGCAGTGCGCGGGCTTGCCAGCGCTTTCGGGCGCCCTTGGCTTTCGAAAGCGGCAGCAAGCTGCGCGCACTCCAAACGCTCCGCGAGGTCGGGTGCCAGAACGTAACCCGACACGTACGTATTTCGTTTGAATTGGGTGTTTATCGTAAGCCAGAATGAAGGAGCCTTACACTTATGATGTTCGATCAAGACGCCATTAAGTTTCGCAAGACGGGTACAGAAATTAAGGAGGCGATGCGTGCTCGCTGTGCCGCACTCCGCGCCCGTTTGGATCACCGTAACCGCGCACTCGATGCGTTGATGGGGGACCGCAAGAAGCTGCGTTCGTATTTGGTGTTGAGCGTCGAGCATCGTTACAACATGCACGAGGGTTCCGGCGAGCTGCGCGGTCGCGACGATATTTCGAGTGAAGAGATTGAGGACATCAACCAACTCTGCAAACGCATCCGCGAGATTGAGGCGGAGATTTATCGACTGGAATTGACCTTGGCTCACCTGGAGGACGGCAAAGAGTTCAGCCTTTCTTTGCAGGAGTTGGTTGCCTACGGGTTCGACGTGAAGCCATGAACGCGCGGTCGAACAGGGCAACTTTCGCGAATGCTCCCATGTCGCCGCCGTCGCAATTCGTGCATCAGGCGGCGAGCCATTGATGTGCGCATCTGGTACCCCGTGAGCGAGAGAATCAAAATGCGTAATGGTGACACCATGCTGATCATGGTGAAGGACGGGGAGGTCATCCATTTCACGCCGGACATGAGCTTGCCGCACTCGGAGTTCGTAAGGCGCGCGACTGGACAGCTTCCAGCAGGCGCCTGGGTAGGGACGGTGTCAAAGCTCGACGGCGAGGTAGCAGCAATCAGCTCGAAGCACTTCTTCGGGTATCAACTTCCTGCGCCGCCCGAGGTGGCCGAGGCGGTAAGGAAGACTTTCGAATGAGGGCACCGCTAACTTGAAACAAACCTTCGTGGTTCTTTGCGGCGTCGTTTGCGCGGTCTGCCTTTGGACGATTATTTGGTTCGCTAACGTTGTCCTCGCGCCGCTGTTCCTGGATTCTCGGATTGAGCGCCTACACGAAACAGGTCTTCCGAAGGCATTGGTTGAAAAAGGGGGCATAATATACTGCCGAATGAAAGCGGACGACTTCCGCTTTCCGCTGCCACCTGGATCTCACGCGGTAATCCCGATCAGGATAACCGGAGGGTTTGATACGGTAGATGGCGCCGTTGAAGCTCGGTTCGAAGGATCCAACGGAATTACGGCGGGCGAATACCGGAGCTGGCTGGCAAACCGGCTTCAGGCCGGAGGGTCGGTTGTCGTTAAGCCTGTTCCTGGGGGCCTGGCGATCAAGTTTCATTACTTTGGCGACCGGTGAAGAGTGGGTTGGACGTGGTGAAGGTTCGGAACCCTGGGACAGGGTCCCGATGCATCGCGATAGCTCGGGACGCTGCGCGCAAGCTAAAACCGACTGGACAGCAGCCGGATCTTGGGAAAGGATTTGATCAGACCCGATGAAAACAGTCAAGAGCAAGGCGAAGCGGGCCATTCGGACGGGCGCATGCCGCGGCCCCGTCGATGCCGTAGAGGCGTTCATCGCGGCCATCAATCGGCAGGATCTGGCTGCGCTCTTCAGCTTGATGGCAGAGGACCACACATTTATTGACCCGCGTGGCAGAGAGTCGCCGGGGCGCGAGAAGATGCTGGAAGGATGGAAAGGGTATTTCCGCATGTTTCCCGACTACAAAATAGAGCTGGAGGACATCGTCGCGGGCAAGACCCTCGTGGCGGTGTTTGGGTCAGCCAGTGGCACCTACAGCGGTAAGCGTGGACCCGTGCCGGAAAACAGAATAGAGATGCCCGCTGCGTGGCAGGCGGTGGTGGGGAAGGGGAAGATCAAACTTTGGCGGGTATATGCGGATTGGACCGAGGGCTGCAAGATAATCGAGAGAGAGAATGGCTAGCCCTTAAGGTGAGGGCCGTAGGCTATGCCCGAGCGCCCGTTCGAAGGCGTCCGGGCCGATTCGCCAGGAACCCCAGAATGGGTTGTCCAAGTCGGCGATGAGAAAGAGCATGAAGGCAATCGAGCCCGCCAAGGCTACGGTCATAAGGGCATGGGCCGAGAACGACTCCATCCCAAAAATCCACATCGAACCGATGACGAGTCCTCCGTTGGTCAATAACAAAACCCATAGGCTCGGTGGCAAGCGCAAGAGGCTGCAATAGAGCCGATGGCTCCGCGCGTCGCTGAGGTCGTTGAATCTCGCCAGCGCTTCAGCGTAGAGCGCTTCCTGGCGACCGCCGCTGGGGGCAACTGCTTGCAGGGCCTGCCAGACCTCTTCCAGGGTCTGCTCGGCCGTTTGGCTCCAGCACCCGCGGGCCATGGCCGCCCATTCTTCCTCCACGACCTGGCGGCCGTAGGTTTGAAGGCGGGCCTTTACCTGCTGTGTTCCCGGCAACGCCTGGACGGTTCGATACAAATCCGACAGCTCGTTCGCCTCGCTTTCCACGGCACTACGGGTCTCGTTGTGCTGCTGCCAGACCACGAAGACGACAAAGGCCAGCAGCACCGCATAGATCGTCCCTAAGGTCTGCAAATAGTTGCCGGCGACCTCGTTATTGGCGTGCAACCACGAGGCGGGGACCAAGAAGCGCACGAGGAAGAGTCCCACAACGCCAATCACCACGCTCGCGAGCAGGCTCAAGAACAACCGGAAATAAGGGCTGTGTTTCGTGCGGATCATCGGTCTCGTGGTGTGAAAGCCAGGGACGGAAGCGGCAACCGGATCTCGCCAAAGCGCGGGAGGTTTTGCTGCGCGGTCGGCCAACGGGCTCCGTCAGGGCATAACCTAAATCGCGACAGACTCACGAGATAGGATGATGGGTAATACGTCTAGACCGTCCAGCACAAAAGGTCATCTGGAAGCGCTATTTGAACCCGTTAGGGTCAGCGCAAAAATAAATTCGGATTTTCCGGCGCGGGGCAATTGGAGTACGGCGGCTGGGGCGCTTTCGGGCACGCTTGGCGTTCGAAAGCGGCAGCAAGCTGCGCGCACTCCAAACGCTTCGCGAGGTCAGCCGCCACAGGATAACCCAACGCGCAGGCATCTGTTAGAGTTGCGCCTTGAAACCGGAACAGACCGTTAACAAGGGCGAGGCTTGTTCAGTCGGCGCTCCGCGATAGACAAAACTATCCTGTGATGGAGCCTGCCACCTTATTATGGCACGATGACGCGGTAGAAGCAGCGCGGGAGCGCAGTTGGCACAACGTAAGGGCTGGAGGCGCCAGCGATGCTGGTCCAAGGACCGGCGAGGTCCGTAGCGTATTGGAGCGTGCCGCCGCCGGTCCAGGAGATGGTGAGGCCGCCGTTGGCCGAGGGGGCGAACGATAGCACGGGCGATCCGGCGGTGGGTCCAATCCCGCCTGGCCCTGGGTCAGAGGCGATCGTCGTGAGCGAGAAGGCCAGGTCCAGGCTATTGCTCGTGGTACCCGGCCGGATCAGCGGCCTCCAATCGCCGAGTGGGAGGAGGGAAGCGTCCAAATGGCCATAGACTGCGTCATCATTCCAGTTCGTCGGGCAGGTCTTCCAGCCGAAGAGGAAGGTGTTGGTGTCGAAGCAATCCACGGTGACCGACAGCCAGTAAATGGTTCCGTTGGTTTGCACGAAAGCAAGATTGGTTGGGACATTAAAGTTGTATTGCCAGATTTGAGTGTCGGGCCCGAGCAACCCGCTCGCGCCAGCCAGACCAATCGGGTCGAAGAACGTCTCGTTGGCATTCGTGTATGGGAAGTAACTGTAGTCACCGGCGAAGAAGCAATTAGACCAGAGGGGGACGCCGGGCCGGCTGAAGTTGGTACCTTGGCTGGGGACGTCACTCCAAATTCCCAGGCAGAAGCACGGTTGCGGCGCGATGTAATCGTCGAGCCAGGAACCCCAGAGAGTGATTCCTGTGATCGGTCCGGACAATTGGCATTGGAAGTCATCGGCCAGGATCTTGGGCACCGTGGCGCGCACGTCGAAACCGCTGGTGCTGGCATCCGGGATCTGCAACCACTTGTTGGTGACGACGATGTTGGTACCCGGACCGGGCAGGTTAGTGGTCGTAGTCGTCAATTCGAAAGCGAGGTCAAGGCTGTTGGTGGTGCCGGGACGGAGAAGTTCCTGCCAGGGACCGGTTAAGTCGCCCAAGGCGTCGAGATCATTGAAAACGGCGTTGTCACCCCAATTCGTCGGACACGTCTTCCAGCCGAAGAGGAAGACGTTGGTGTCGAAGCAGTCCGCGGTGACGGACAGCCAATAAACCATGCCGTTGGTTTGCACGAAGGCCAGGTTGGTCGGGATGGGGAAGGTGTACTGCCAGATGGCGGTGTCGGCACCGATGATGGCGTCAACGTTCGGGTCGAAGAAGTTCTCCTGTACGCCGTTGGTGTAAGGCAAATACGAGTATTCGCCCGGACCGAAGCAGTTGGTCCATAGCTGGATACCGGGGTAGCTGAGATTGGTGCCTGCCGCGGGCACATCGCTCCAGATGCCCAGGCAGAAGCACGGCTGGGCCGCGACATAGTCATTTAGCCAGGACCCCCAGATAGTGATTTGGGTGATCGGGCCGGATTGTTGGCACAGGAAATCATCGGCCAAGATCTTAGGCAATGTGGCCTTCACGTCCAGGCCGTTGGGGCTGGTATCCGGGCTCTGCAGCCACTTGTTGGTCACCACTACGGTATTGGTGGGTGGTGGTGGGATAAGCGTGGCACTAAGAGCGAACGCTAAGTCGGCGCTGAGGGGGTTGAGCGGGTGCGTCGCTGGGTAATGCAGGTCGGTCCATTGGTTCGGCGCTGGCAGAAGCAGGCTTGAGAAGGTCCCGTCATCCTGGAAATGATCGTTCGTGAGGCAAGTTTTCCAGCCGAACAGGTTGGTAGTGAGGAAGGCAGAGACCGAAAGCCAATAGGTGGTGTTGGCTTGGGCAGTGAAGGCCAAGTTGGTGGGAATTGGAAAGTGATAGCGGTACACCTTCGTGTCAATTCCGACAATCAGGTTGGTGACTGGGTCGAAAAACCGCTCCGAACAGACGTTGGAAGCTTCCACGCCAATGCTGTAGGGCTCTGCCTGAGGAAAGATCTGAGACCAGAGTAACTGGCCGGGATGGCTGGGTGTGTTGTTAGTGGCCGCCACATCAGACCAGATGCGCAGTTCGAAGAGCGCGTTCGTATCCAGAGCGTCATTGAGCCAGGACCCCCAGATGTCGATGCCCGTGAGCGAAGAGTTGGTGGGGAGGAGGAAGTCATCAGCGACGATCTTCGAATTTCCAAGCTCGGTGCAGAGCACGTCCATGCCCCAGCAGGTGAGGTCTGGGCGCTGCAGCCAGAACGTGTTAGTGACTGCAGTTGGAGCGATGGTGTTGGAAGTCCCCAAGGCTGACGTGCAGAAAAAGTACGGGTCAATCGAGATGCCACCGTTCGCGCCCGGGAGCGGGTTTCTGGCGTTATCCACGAGGTCGCCTGGCGCGGTCAGGAAAGAGTTGGCGCGAACCACGGCTGCTGCGCCGCCCCCCGGCGGAACTCGCACATTGCGTTGGAAAAAGACGCCCTCGGGAAAATTCGCCGGCTTAGGGTCATTCGAAGCGGAGAACGTTCCAAAGAAAGAAGAGCCGACGGCACGGAGTTGATCGTAATCGCCCAGGTAGGGCGCGCCGGTGGGGGCGGGCGTGTTATCCGGGAAAGTGCAAAGAATGCTATCGGAGCGGGCACAGAAACGGTTTTGGAGTTGGGCGTAGGTAAATTGGCTAAAATGAGTTTCCAGGTTGCCAGCAGCACTCAACGCTGTATAAAGCAGGCCAACGTACCCATTCGTCGTAAACGCAAGCGCAGGGAGGGACGTGTTGGTGGGAAAGCTGCTTCGCTGGCTCCAGGTTGCTCCGCCATCTTCGCTGTGAACCAAAAATAGCTGCGGAAAATAGGAGTTAAGAACCTTGGTGGCCTCGGTGTACGCCACGACCACGTTATTGGAGTTATTGGGATCGAGCGCGATTGAAATTCTGCTTGAAATGCGTTCGTGGCCGAGAGAAGTGCCGGTGGTAACCCACACGCCGACCCCATTTTGAGTGAGCCGACTGAAGGGGAATGTCCGGTTCTGTGGGCCGAGGATCGGGACGCCGAGGGCGCCGTTGGCGGCCAAGGCGCCCAAAGCGGCGAAGCGCCGTCCGTTTACGTCTTTGTTGCCGCCGTTGTCATCCCGCACGATGACCAGTTGGCCTGGTCCGGTGCCCGTGGTTATGCTCGCCAAGCGGATGAAAATGGCATAAACGCGTTGATCGACTGGCGCAACGCGAATGGCGGCGAAGTCCACGGGAGCCGGATTTCCACGATCGATTACCTCGTTGATCCAATTTCCAGTGCTCGGCTCGATGAAGCGAACGCTGGCGGTGCGCTTGTTGTTCGGTTTGGCCGGGTCATAAGCAGCCTGGCTATTGTCATTAAATCCGACGTAGATTCGTTCCCTACCTCCGGAGATAGTCGCCTCGGTCCAGGGCTGATCAGGCAGGCCCGCAGGGGTGTAAGCACTGGCGGCGATGCGCGCCAAGGTGAACGGAGGGATTGGGGGAGCCTTCCGCCAGACCTGTATCGTATTGTTGGCGGATTCATTCAGGAGGGTCGCCAGGAAAGTGCCGTCGAGGTTCCACGCCAGAGTGGTATCGCCGGTGGTTAAGTCCTGAAAGTCTGTCCAAATAGTCCCGCCATTGATGGTCGAGAAAAAGGGCTGGTTCGCCAGACCCCCAGAAGCAGCACCCCCTTTACTGAAGTCAAAGGCGCTGATGGCGGCTTGTTGAGTGTTGAGCGGGTTTACCGCGATACTGGGTTCGGGATTTTGAGCCGTTTCCCCGCTGGACGAATTAGGAATTACGTTCACCACCGTGAAGCGCCCGGCGGGAGGCCTAGGCGCCACCACCAAGGGAACAGCCTCGCTCTGGACATTTCCGTTCGGGTTCGAAACCATGACTGAGTAAAAGGCTACATCCCCGGCTTGTAAGTTGTTGAGCGTCAGCGTCGGCAAGGTAGCGCCCGGTATGTTTACGCCGTCCTTGAGCCATTGGTAAGTTGGGAGAGGGAACCCGAGGGCCGTCACTCCGAGGGTGACGTTTTGCCCAACCAGGACCGTTCGCGGGAAGGGCGGAATCACAATGAAGGGGGGAATATTCGGTAGAAGTTTTCCGAAGCCGATGAAGGCCGCCTCCCCAACTTCCAGGACTGGGACAGCCGGAGCCCACACGCCGCCGAAATTGGTGTAGTTGAGGAAGATCTGGTTGGTAGCATCCCAGCGGCTGAGCACGGTACCGTCGGTAGGTGATTGGCCGACGATGTTCTCGAAGGTCGCCGGCGCATTGGTCTGGTTGCTCAGCAAGCTGGTGGATCCAAGCGGCAGATCCAGCGGCAGGACAGGATCATGCGGGTCACCCGAAAAGGTCACCGGCAAGACAACGTTCAGCGGGTTGAAGAGGAAGACGCCTTCTCCGGGTTCCATAGTCATGGGGGAGTTGGGATCGCTCCAGCCAGCCGGCCCATTGGTCAAAGCCTCATACTCGAACGGATCGGTGTCCGGGAGGTATTTTAGGACGTACGCTCCAGGCGGCAGGTTCGTAAATAGCGCAACCACGCGGTTGTCAGGGCCCGGTCCCTCATCGCCCATCTCTCCGACCGCGGCTTCGATAATGTTGTCCAATTGGTTGGCGATCAAGTTAAGGCCAGGTTGGAGCGTGATGGTGTAGGAGTCTGCGCGAACCTCGGCGACCGGGAAGGCGGCGAGCAGGAGGCCAAGAAAAAGGGCTTTCGATTTCATAGCAGGCGTTGGAGAAATTAGCATCAAGTTCCGTTTATTTGCGCCGCTTGGCTGCGCGCCAAGCGCCTGCTCCCAGACCCAACAAAGCCAGCACCCCGGGTTCGGGCACCTCGCTGACTCCATTAAAGATGTTGTCGGTGGGCCCGCCCGGATCCCACAGGAAGGTCCCGTTGGCAGCTTCCACGACCCCTCCACCGTCATTCGGGAATAAAGTCGCCGGAAAGCCAGTGTCCGCTTTGTCGGGGCCGGGAGCCTGGGAGTAGAAGATCATCCGGTTGGCGGTCTGGCCGGTGAGGTTGCCGTTAGCATCGGTAAAGCAGAGCACGTCGCTCAGAACGGTGTGACTGGCGTCATCCCAAATGCGCACGTCCCCATTGAACATCGGCCCAGGCAGCAGGTAGGTGAGAGCCAACGGGTTGCCCGGCTGCGTCGGGTCGGGCAGCAGCATCCCCGTCAATGGTTGAACGCCGTTGCCGTTTCTCAAATCCAGGAGGCCATGGCCGTTCTCGTCAAAACCGAAAGTGAACGGGTCGCCCGAGCCGGCCCAGAGGTCCGCGCGGGCTTGGAGGATGCCGCCAGCGAAAAGCAGGGATAGCAGGAAGGCCAGCCGGGCGGCTGCCCTGCCAACCAGCGGCAGCGGGCGTACCCAGGGGTAGTCGATGTTCAGTTCCGCAGCAAAGTTCCAAAGCGTTTTCATCGGTTTTTGGGAGTTTGATCGTGGCTTACGGAGGTCCAATTCAGGCCCGACCGGTTCGGGGGTAAGTGCCCGGAGCAAATGCGTTTGAAGGAGCGGCGCAGAACCGCCTCGGGGGCGGATCTTCGAGCGGCGGAACGGAGAGCCATTGGGCGTCGAGGGCTCAATCGGAGCGAGTAACTCCTCGGAGAGCAGACGTGGGACAGTTAGTTGTGCGCCGAGCCAGCTCATGGTATGAGCGGAATCGTAATGATTTCGGACCGGAAGTCAAGCGTGAAAAGGGGGCGAAGGGGCGAGCGCGCCCCACCGTCAGTGCTCAGACGGAGTAGGCTGGCAGTCCGCTGCCCGGCGCAGGAAGGGGATGCTCGGGGCACTTCGGCGGCGCGCACGGCGTGACCCGCCTTCGCTGAGCTTCGGCGGGGCCGGGCGCGCCGCTAGGCACATCTGCGCGTTAAACTTGGGCTGGGCGCGCTGGCTTGCCTCTCTTGAACTGCGGCGCGGATGAGAGCCGCGATTGCAGGCGCACGTGTTTCCTCAATACTCGTCAGCTTGACGTGACGCGCTCGCTTTCCGGTGCCCATTAACAAGCCGCGCGGGTCGGGCAGGGCTATGCCGTGGTAAAAGCCCAAGTTGACGGAGGAGGTGAGGGGGCTGATATAGGCGTAGGCTTGGGACATTTTCTTTGGCCCGACGCCGTAGGTGGTACAGCGCTCACCGTTGCGCGGGGTTTCCACGGCATTGGGGTGCAGTTTGGCCACCAGTGCCCGTAGGCCATAAGCGATCTGCTGCACTTCGCGGGCATGCGGAGCGGCGATCGCATCAAACGTTCCGAGGGATTCGTCGGTTTTCATGCGCTAACCTTTGGAAGATGACAACACGAAGGAGTTGCCCTCGCTATCTTTGAAGGTGGCGAACACACCCCAGCTTTCCTTTTGAGGCGGCCCTTCGAACGGCACGCCCCTGGCGCTCAGTTCGGCGTAGGTCGCGTCGATGTCATCGCAGTCAAAGGAAATGCCGGTGAAAGAACCCACGCGGCTTTCGTGACCGGGCGGCGTAAAAAGAGAAAGCCGGGTTTCTGCCTTGGGGATGCGCAGCTCAATCCAGCGTTGCTTTTTGTCCATCGGCTGGTCCGTAATAATGGTGAAACCGAGTTTCTCCGTGTAGAAATCCAGCGCGCGAGCCTGCTCACGCACCGGAATGCTGATAATTTTAATGTGGTTGATCATAGTGGAAAGACATTCGTGCTCGTCCCCGTACTTGTCGAGTCAAACCAAGCGCTCCGGGAAAAAACAGTTGTCCGTTTAAAGGTATAGCGCTAGGCTTTAAAAAACGATGCCACGCTCGAACGAGATTGTCCCGGTGGAGGATTATGTGCTGGACGTGTTGTTGCGGGACCTGGTCGGCCACGACAAACACCCGGCGGCTTTCATTGTTTATCTGCACCTATACGGATTGGCGGCCCGCCGCCGCTGGCGTCCGGTGGCGGGGAGCCTACGGGACATCGCGGAGACCACTGGGCTGTCCAAGACCGCCGTGCAGACGGCGCTGCGCGTGCTGCGCCGCCGCGAACTTGTGGCGACGAAGAAAACTGGTCCGACGGCCACGCCCGAGCATCGCGTGCTCCGGCATTGGGTGGGAAGGCGAGGTGTTTGATGCTTAGGATCGGTAGTGTTGGCCGTCCAACTACGGTCGGCGCAATGCGGCGGACGGCGAGGGATCGGGAGAAGGCACACAATTGCGGGGGCTTGCCGGCGTTTTGGGACGCCGTTGGCGTTCGAAAGCGGCAGCAAGCTGCACGCACTCTATACGCTTCGCGAGGTCGGGTACCCCGGCGTAACCCGACACGCAGGCATTTTGTTTGAATTACGCCTAGATGGCTATACCTCCCAGCCGGGCCGGTACTCGCGGCGCACGTAACGGTTGATCTCAGGGACATTAGTGCATTTCATTTGTTCGACGTCCCATTCGAGCTTTTTGCCCACGCCGGCGAACTGGGCGAGGTGGCCAGAGAGCGCGAAGGAGGTCAGCGGGGCGGCTGCGCCGGGGAAATTGGAGCACGGAACCGTGCCATTTTTGCAAGCATAGAAGAGGTCTTCGATGGGGCCGCCGTGGGCGCGAGGCAGAATCTTGGCAGGGTCGGGGACCTCAGTACGCCGATCTTCCGGCAGGAACCCGAGCGTGCCACAGGTGCCACCGGTGCGAAACAGGCCTTTGTCCCCGACGAACAGCGTGTCTTCGCCAAATTTGACTTCGTACTTTCCTTCGGCGTCTTTCATGATGTCAGGCCGCAGGTCGGCATTGTCATAGACATGGACCTTGACGGGCCCCATACCGGCACGGGCGGGGATTTCGTAACGCACGATGTTGCCCTGGGGATACATTTCCTGGCTGCCGCCGGTGGTGCGCAGGCACTCGATAGTGAAGCGCTTGGCTTCGCCGATCTTAAGCGCCCAGAAGACGGCGTCCAGGTTGTGACAGGCCATGTCGCCGATGGTGCCGGTGCCGAAGTCGCGCCAGTTGCGCCAACTGAACGGGTGCAGACCTTCGTGGTAATCCCGGTAGGGGGCGGGTCCGATCCATTCGTCCCAGTGCAAGCCGGCGGGGATGGGCTTGCTGGCGGGGCGGCCGCCGCTGCCGCCGAAGTCCCGGCCTAGGAGCGAGTGGGTCTCGGTCACGTTGCCGATAGCGCCGGCCCAGAGATATTCACAGGCCCTACGAATGGTGTCGCTGCAGTGGCCCTGGTTGCCCATCTGCGTGAGCACTTTCTTTTCTCTCGCCGCCTTGGCCAGGGCGTAGCACTCGCCAATATTGTGGGCGAGAGGCTTTTGGGAAAAGGCGGCCTTGCCGAGGTGAATCGCCCGAATGGCCGCCGGGGCGTGATGATGGTCGGGCGTCGCGATGAGGACTACGTCGATGTCCCGGTGGCATTCGTCGAGCATCTTACGATAATCGTAAAAGGCCTTGGGGGCCGGTCGGTCCTTAATCCTATCGCTGAACAGTTTGAGCTTGCCCGCCAGCTTGTTGTCGTCCACGTCACAAACCGCCACGAAGTGCTCGCCCATCGCGCAGTCGAAGCTGTAGCCGCCCATGCCGTCGGCACCGATGACGGCGACGCCGAGTTTCGAGTTGGGCGACCCGGCCGCCAGCAAGGAAGGCGTACCGAGGTATTGGGCTCCGGCGGCTGCGCCGGCGAGGGCGGCAGTGCGTTGAAGAAAACGACGACGACTAAGAGGGGAGGTCTGTTTCATAACATTATTTTGATGTGCGGGCGGGAATAATATTCATTTAAACTAGTGCCGCTCCACGACGGAGGCTATCGGGCCGTGCAGCGAAGCCACTCGTTTTCATTGAGGGAATTGTAGGGGAGGCAGCTATGTTGTAAACCAAGAAGCTGCTGGCTGCTGGGATGTCTAGGAAGCGCTCATTTTTCGGCTTTTGTGAGACATCACAGGATTTCCGACTCCCGGGCCGGTTTCTCGGCAACGACAACGGAGTTCATCCCCTCATCCAGCAGTAGCACGGTGGCCCTGACGAAGCCGGCTTTTCCCAGGTCTTCCCGCAGGTCGCCGAAGGTGAAGGTGCCACCGCCCTCGGTTGCGACCAGCATGTTGATCGCAAAGAGAGCGCCCGCCACTGGTTGAGTACGGGTCTGGTCCATCAGGATGTCGCGGATGGCGATGCGGCCACCTGGCTGCAGAGCGCCGAAGACTTTGGTGAACAGGACCTGGTTCTGCGCCCGTGAATTCTGGTGGACAATAGCACTCACCCAGGCGAAGTCTGGGCCCGAGGGGAGGGAATCGGTCATGAAGTTGCCCGGGACCAATCGAACGCGCGCACCTAGATTGGCAGCGAGTAAACGCCGCTCGGCCAGGGGAATAACGTGCGGCAAGTCGAAGAGGGTGGCTTGGGCCGACGGGTGGGAGCGTAAGAGGGCGATGGTCCACGTTCCCGAGGCCCCACCCAGATCCAGCACGTGCTGGAAGGGCAAGGACTGCACGGCTTGAACAACCGACTCGGCGTTGGGCGCGGAAACCCGATGCATCGCCTCAATAAACGCCTGCTGGTCAGCGGCCTGGCCCCGGACGCTGGCCATGCATTCGGCGGGCCGGCCGTGCTTCACGACGCTGGCCAATTGTGCCCAGTTGCGAAGACAGTTCGCCTGGTGTTGGGCCATTGCGAGTACGCTTTGGTCGCTGCCGGCATCTAACAGGGCATGTACGGCAGGCGGCAACGAGTAAGCCCCGCCCGACTTATTGGCCATGCCAAGCGCAACCAGGGCATCGAGAAGGGCGGTCAATCCGCGCAGGTCGCAGTCCAGCCTTTGAGCTAATTCGGATGATGTCAGAGTTCCAGAGCCGAGAGCGGAGAAAAGGTCCAACTCGGCGGCGGCGGCCAGAATGGCGGGGGCCTGGTAGCTCCGTGCCAGTTCCAGCACGCTTTCTGCGGTCCACAATTGAGGGCTCATCATGCCGAAAGGTAACAGACTCCGATACGTTCACTCAAACCTCGTGTTGCAGGCGGGTGGCTGCGGGTCACAGACCCTTGCTCCGGGGGAGGAGGTTTCATTGAGCGCCGAACTCCGAAGGCGTTCGCGAGCAGGCTCCGAAAGCCTTCGCGAGCAGGAGCGTTCGGGGTAGGGACATTGGGCATTGAGCCCCGAAAGCGTTCGGGGTAGGAACATTTTTCATTTGTCATTGCAGAGCAGCGGTTCGTGGCCGCCGGAGTGTTTTCGGAAGCGCCGTTCGAGGGCGGGGTGCTGCCGCCTGAAGGCGCCTGAAGGCGGCGTTCTGGCGGGGCTGGCGCGCACCTCTCGGCCCCTAGGCCGGGCGGGCGGCGCGGATGTTGGTTTGCAGCCAGTAATGATCGATGGTCTTGGCGAGCGTGATGAGCGAACTGAGATCCGAGGGTTTGGCCAAAAAGGAGTTGGCGCCCAAATCGTACGCCTTGTTGACGTCGTCTGGCAGCAGCGACGAGGTGAGCATCACGACGGGCAGTCGCTTGAGCTTCGGCTGGTTGCGAATCCAAGCCAACACTTCGAGCCCGGATAAGCTGGGCAGTTTGATGTCCAGTAGCACGCAATCGGGCAAAGGCGTGGAGCCGTTGGTTTGAAGTGCGGCGATAGCCTTGTCGCCATCAGGCACGACGGTCAGTTCGACCTCGGCTCCCGCTTTGCGAAAGGCAAGTTCAGTCAACAGGACATCATCGGGATTGTCCTCGACGTACAGGATTCGGTTGGTCATTTTACGCGCCATTTGCGACGGGCAAATCGACCCAGAACCGACTTCCCTCACCCAATTGAGACTCGACGCCAACGCGACCGCCCATGCGTTCGGCACCTTTGCGCACGAGCGCAAGGCCCAAGCCGGTTCCCGGGTACTTCTGCGCGTCATGCAAGCGTTGGAATAGGCCGAAGATTTTCGCGTGATGCTCGGGTGCAATGCCGATCCCATTGTCCTCGACCCACAAGCGGACAAACTTGTCATCGGAGGTGGTATAAATGCGCAGCTTGGGGGTACGGTCTGGAACCACGAACTTGAGTGAGTTGCCGATGAGATTGGTCAGAATTTGTTTGAGTACCGTCGCATTGGCAAAGACCGAACCCAGGGGGGAGGCGACCTCGACCTGGACGCGCCGCTCGCGGATTTCGTGTTCGACGATGCCGAGCAACTCATTGACCGGTTCTTCGAGGCGGACTGTGGTAGGAGGCAGCTCACTCATCGCCAGGCGGCTATAGGTAAGCATGTCCAGCAGCAAGTTGTCCATGTACTTGGCGGAGCGATTGATGCGAGTGGCGTACTCCAGGCCCAGCGGGCTCAATTTGTCGCCTTCCTCCTCGACCAGCGCCTGGGCAAACCCCCCCATGGAGCGCAGTGGCCCCCGGAAATCATGGGCAATCGAATAGGTGAACGTCTCCAACTCGTGGTTAATCTCCGTCAATTCAGCCACGCGCTGCTCGAGTTGGTGGTTCAATTGAACGACTTGGTCCTCGGCACGTTTACGCGCAGCAATGTCGCGGCGGAGTTGTTCGCTTTGCCGCCGGATAAGCTCAGTTTTACGGTGCAACTCGACAAAAACGGAGACCTTAGTGCGCAGCACTTCCGCAACGATCGGGGCCAACATGTAATCGACTGCGCCGAGGGAATAGCCCCGAGAAATGTGGTTTTCAGTGCTGCCGATGGCGGTGATGAAGATGATCGGGGTGTGCTCGGAGTTGAGACGCTGACGGATTAGAGAAGCCGTTTCGAAACCATCCATGCCCGGCATGGAGACATCCAACAAGATGACCGCGAAGTCCTGCTTTAACAAAAGGCGCAGGGCCTCCTTGCCAGAGCGGGCTTTAACGATGTTCTGGTCGAGCGACTGGAGGATGGCCTCCAGCGCCAGCAACTTGTCCTCGCGATCATCGACCAACAGGATGTCGGTCTTCAACCCGACTGTTGGCTTGCCAGCACCATTCGAGGCAGGGAGCGACGGGGGTTCGGTTGGCGGAGCCCCGGCGACCAGTGTTGGTTCTGCGCTCATCGGGTTTTACGCTAGCCGGAAGAGAAAGGCTGGAAGCCTGTCCTAGTTGTTGTTCGCATTGTGCGCATGCGTTTTGTTTAGCGGTGCAGCCACAGTCGCAGAGTCGAGCGGAGTTGCTCGGCCTCCACGGGCTTGCATATATAGTCTGACGCGCCGGCGGCGATGCACTTTTCCCGGTCCCCTTTCATGGCCTTGGCGGTCACCGCAACGATGGGCAACTCCTTGAAATCGGCTATTTCCCGAATTGCGCGGATCGTGGCGTAGCCATCCATCATCGGAAGCATGATATCCATCAGCACAATGTCGATGTCCCGCTGATCGGCCAAAATCTGGATGGCATCTTTGCCGTTTTCCGCAGAGACCACGTGCATCTTGAAGCGCTCGAGCACGCTGGTCATGGCAAAGATGTTGCGAATGTCGTCATCGACCAGCAGCACCTTTTTGCGTTCGAGAACGCCTTCGTGGAGCGATTCGAGCATTTTGCGCTGGCGGTCCGGCAGGTGCGAGACGTTGCGGTGCAGCAGGCGGGCGGTCTCATCCAGTAACCGTTCGGGCGAGCGCACATCTTTGATGAGGATGGATTCGGCGAGGTGCTCAAGCTTGGCGGCTTCTTCTTCGAGCAACTCCTTGGCCGTGTAGATGATAATGGGCAGAGCGCGCAACTCCGCCGAATTTTTGATCTGTTCGAGCAATTCGGCTCCGGGCATGTCCGGCAGACCCAAGTCCAATACCATGCAGTCGTACTTCTCGGATTGGATGGCGGCCAGGGCGTCCTTGCCAGTGCCAACGACGGTGGTTTTCACATCGCCGTTGCCGATGAGATCGCGGATACTCATGGTTTGAACTTCGTCGTCCTCGACCAGCAGGAGGTTTTTGACGGAGCGCTCGACGAATTGCTTTAGTTGTTCGAACGCGTTAATCAACGAATCCTTCGTCTGCGACTTGGTCACGAAGCCAACCGCGCCTTGGGAGCGCGCCGGCTTGGGATCCTCTTCGACCGAGATAATGTGGACCGGGATGTGGCGCGTGGCCAGATCGACTTTGAGCCGATCCAAAACCCGCCAGCCGTCGAGGTCGGGCAGATGCAAATCGAGGGTGACCGCGGCCGGTTTGAGTTCGCGCACGAGGGCGAGGGCGGCGGCGCCACGTTGGGCGACGACGGCTTTGAAGCCCTTGGCGCGGGCCATTTCAACCAGCACGCAAGCGTAACTCGGATCGTCCTCGATGATGAGCAAGACACGATCCCCAGAGGTAATATGGGCGCGATCATCTTCGACGGCCATCTCGACAGGCGCGGGCTGCTGGGCGTCGGAGCCCGGCTCTTGGATAGCCGGCTCCTGGCTGACCGGCACCGAGAACACATGCTGACCGGCGCCTTCCTTGACCTCTTTGCGCACCGCGCGCATGGGGACATGCGTTTGGGGCAGGAACAGAGTAAAAGTGCTGCCTTGGCCAAGGGCGCTGGCCAAGCGGATCTCGCCACCCAAGAGCCGGGCAATTTCGCGGCTGATGGCCAGTCCGAGGCCGGTGCCGCCGTATTTGCGGCTGGTGCTGCCGTCGGCCTGTTGAAAAGCCTCGAAGATAATTTGCTGCTTCTCGGGGGCGATGCCGATGCCAGTATCGCTGACGGAGAAGGCGATGACCGACCGGGCGTGATTGAGGGCCTCGTGGTCGGGGGTCCAGCCTTCGGTCACCGAGGCCATGCTCAGCACGACGTGCCCGGACTCGGTGAACTTGAAGGCGTTCGAGAGGAGGTTCCGGATCACCTGCTCGAGGCGCTGGGCGTCGGTGAACATGTTCGCTGGCAGCATCGGGTCCATCTCGATGCGGAAGTCCAGGCCTTTGGCCTCGGCCACGTGCCGGAAAGTGCGGTCCACGTAATCCTGCAAATCAGCGAAGCGCAGGGCGGCAATATCGACCGTGACGGTGCCCGATTCGATCTTGGAGAGATCGAGGATGTCGTTAATGAGGCTGAGCAAGTCGTTGCCCGAGGCGTGGATAGTACGGGCGAACTCGATTTGCTTTGGCACGAGGTTGCCTTCAGTATTGAGGGCCAGTTGATCGGCCAAGATGAGCAAGCTGTTGAGCGGGGTGCGCAACTCGTGGGACATGTTGGCGAGGAATTCGGATTTGTACTTGGAGGTGAGAGCGAGCTGTTCGGCCTTTTCCTCGAGGGCTTGGCGGGCTTGCTCGACTTCCGCGTTCTTGCGCTCGACCTCGGCGTTCTGTTCGGCGAGCAGTTTGGCTTTGTCCTGCAATTCGAGGTTGGTCTTTTGCAGCTCTTCCTGCCGGCTTTGCAACTCTTTGGCGAGGGATTGCGACTGCTTGAGCAGGTCCTCGGTGCGGGTGTTGGCCTCGATGGTGTTTAAAACGATGCCGATGGACTCCACAAGCTGATCGAGGAAAGCCTGGTGAATCGTGGAGAATTTCTCGAAGGAGGACAGTTCCATGACGGCCTTGACCTGACCTTCGAAGAGGACCGGGAGGACAATGATATTGGTGGGAGTAGCCTGGCCCAGGCCCGAGGTAATTTGGACGTAATCGCCGGGGGCGTTGGTGATCAGAATGCGCTCCTTTTCGAGGGCGGCCTGGCCGACCAAGCCTTCGCCCAGTGAGAAGCGGTTCCCGACGTTCTTGCGATTGCGGAAGGCGTAGCTGGCCAGCAGCTTGAGATATGGATCATCCTTGTGCTCGCCCTCTTCCGCCGCTCCTTCCTTAGGCGTCTCAACCACATAAAAGACGCCGTGCTGAGCGGAAACGACGGGCGCCAACTCCGAGAGGATTAGTTTGCCGACCGTGAGCATGTCCTTTTGGCCCTGCAACATGCGCGTGAACTTGGCCAGGTTGGTCTTGAGCCAATCCTGTTCGTTGTTCTTGATGGTCGTGTCTTTGAGGTTGCGAATCATTTCGTTGATGTTGTCCTTGAGGGCGGCGACTTCGCCCCGCGCATCGACTTGGATGAACCGCGTCAGATCGCCCTTAGTAACGGCGGTGGCCACGTCGGCAATGGCGCGCACTTGGGTGGTCAGGTTGGCGGCCAACTGGTTGACGTTGTCGGTCAGGTCCTTCCAAGTGCCGGCCGCGCCGGGGACGCTGGCCTGTCCGCCCAGCTTGCCCTCGACGCCCACCTCGCGGGCGACGGTAGTCACTTGGTCGGCGAAGGTCGCCAGGGTGTCGATCATGCTGTTGATGGTATCGGCCAACTCGGCGATCTCGCCTTTGGCCTCGACCAGGAGCTTGCGTTTCAAATCGCCCATCGCGACTGCTGTCACGACTTTCGCGATGCCACGCACCTGGTTGGTGAGGTTCGAGGCCATGAAATTGACGTTGTCGGTGAGGTCCTTCCAGGTGCCCGAAACACCTTTAACCTGCGCTTGGCCACCCAGTTTGCCCTCGGTGCCGACTTCGCGGGCCACGCGCGTGACTTCATCCGCAAAGGACGAGAGTTGATCCACCATGGTGTTGACCGTGTTCTTTAATTCGAGGATTTCGCCTTTGACGTCCACGGTGATTTTCTTCGTCAGGTCCCCGTTGGCGACAGCGGTGGTCACGGCGGCAATATTGCGGACCTGCGTGGTAAGATTGCCCGCCATGAAATTGACGTTGTCGGTGAGGTCTTTCCACACGCCGGCGAGACCGCGCACGTCGGCTTGTCCGCCGAGTTTGCCCTCGCTGCCGACTTCGCGGGCCACGCGCGTGACTTCCGAAGCGAACGAGCGCAGTTGATCCACCATGGTGTTGATGGTGTCTTTGAGTTCGAGGATTTCGCCCTTGACGTCCACCGTTATTTTCTTGGACAAGTCGCCGTTGGCCACAGCGGTGGTGACGGCGGCAATGTTGCGGACTTGGCCGGTGAGGTTCGAGGCCATCGAGTTGACCGAGTCGGTGAGGTCTTTCCAGGTGCCAGCGACGCCCTTGACGACGGCCTGGCCGCCGAGTTTGCCCTCGGTGCCTACTTCGCGGGCGACGCGGGTCACTTCGGCGGCGAACGAGGAGAGTTGGTCCACCATCGTGTTGACGGTGTTCTTTAATTCCAGAATTTCGCCCTTAACGTCCACGGTGATCTTTTTAGACAAGTCGCCGTTAGCCACGGCGGTGGTGACGGCGGCGATGTTGCGGACCTGGCCGGTAAGGTTCGAAGCCATCGAGTTGACCGAGTCGGTCAAGTCTTTCCAGGTGCCGGCAACGCCTTTGACTTCAGCCTGACCGCCCAATTTGCCTTCAGTGCCCACTTCGCGGGCGACGCGCGTCACTTCCGCCGCGAAGGAGGAAAGCTGGTCCACCATGGTGTTGATGGTGTCCTTGAGTTGGAGAATTTCGCCTTTGACGTCCACGGTGATCTTCTTGGACAAATCGCCGTTGGCTACCGCCGTGGTCACTTCGGCAATGTTGCGGACCTGGGCGGTTAGGTTACTGGCCATGGAATTCACCGAATCGGTGAGATCTTTCCACGTCCCGGCGACGCCTTTGACATCGGCTTGTCCGCCCAGTTTGCCTTCGGTGCCCACCTCGCGGGCCACGCGCGTTACTTCCGAGGCGAAAGAACGGAGTTGGTCCACCATGGTGTTGATGGTGTCCTTGAGCTGGAGAATTTCGCCTTTGACATCGACGCTGATCTTCTTGGACATGTCGCCGTTGGCGACGGCGGTGGTCACCTCGGCGATGTTGCGGACTTGGGCGGTGAGGTTGCCGGCCATGGAGTTAACTGAGTCGGTCAAGTCTTTCCAGGTGCCGGCGACGCCTTTGACATCGGCTTGTCCGCCCAATTTGCCCTCGGTGCCCACCTCGCGGGCCACGCGCGTCACTTCCGAGGCGAATGAACGGAGTTGGTCCACCATGGTGTTAATGGTGTCCTTGAGCTGGAGAATCTCGCCTTTGACGTCCACGGTAATCTTCTTGGACAAGTCGCCGTTGGCAACGGCGGTGGTCACGTCGGCGATGTTGCGGACTTGGGCGGTGAGGTTACCCGCCATCGAGTTGACCGAGTCGGTCAGGTCTTTCCAGGTGCCAGCGACGCCTTTGACTTCGGCTTGTCCCCCCAATTTGCCTTCGGTGCCCACTTCGCGAGCGACGCGGGTTACTTCCGCGGCGAAGGAGGAAAGCTGGTCCACCATGGTGTTGATGGTGTTTTTGAGTTCGAGAATCTCGCCTTTGACGTTGACTGTGATCTTCTTGGACAAGTCCCCGGTGGCCACGGCGGTCGTTACTTCAGCGATATTGCGGACCTGAGAGGTTAAGTTGCCGGCCATGAAATTGACGTTGTCGGTCAAATCCTTCCAGGTGCCGGCCACTCCACGGACCTCGGCTTGACCGCCCAGTTTGCCTTCGGTGCCCACTTCGCGGGCCACGCGTGTCACTTCCGCCGCAAAGGACGAAAGTTGGTCCACCATAGTGTTAATCGTGTTTTTGAGTTGGAGGATTTCGCCTTTGACGTCCACCGTGATTTTCTTGGAGAGGTCCCCGTTGGCGACGGCGGTGGTCACTTCGGCAATATTGCGGACTTGCGCGGTGAGGTTACCGGCCATCGAGTTGACGTTGTCCGTGAGGTCTTTCCAGGTGCCGGCGACGCCTTTGACTTCGGCCTGCCCGCCTAGTTTGCCCTCGGTGCCCACTTCGCGGGCCACACGCGTCACTTCCGAGGCAAACGAGCGAAGCTGATCCACCATCGTGTTAATGGTGTCCTTGAGTTGGAGAATTTCGCCTTTGACGTCCACCGTGATCTTCTTGGACAAGTCGCCGTTGGCAACGGCGGTGGTCACGTCGGCAATGTTGCGGACTTGCGCGGTGAGGTTACCGGCCATTGAATTGACCGAGTCGGTCAGGTCTTTCCAGGTGCCGGCGACGCCTTTGACTTCGGCTTGTCCGCCCAATTTGCCTTCGGTGCCCACTTCGCGGGCGACGCGGGTTACTTCCGCGGCGAAGGAGGAAAGCTGGTCCACCATGGTGTTGATGGTGTTTTTGAGTTCGAGAATCTCGCCTTTAACGTCCACGGTGATCTTCTTGGACAAGTCGCCGTTAGCGACGGCGGTGGTGACGGCAGCGATATTGCGCACCTGGGAGGTTAAGTTGCCCGCCATGAAATTGACGTTGTCGGTGAGGTCCTTCCAGGTGCCCGAGACGCCCTCGACCTTGGCCTGGCCGCCTAACTTGCCTTCGGTTCCTACCTCGCGGGCCACGCGCGTAACTTCCGAGGCGAAGGAGCGGAGCTGGTCCACCATAGTGTTGATGGTGTCTTTGAGTTCGAGGAACTCTCCGCGCACATCGACGGTAATCTTCTTGGTCAGGTCGCCGTTGGCCACGGCGGTAGTGACGGTGGCGATATTGCGCACCTGGGAGGTCAGGTTCGAGGCCATGAGGTTCACGTTGTCGGTGAGGTCTTTCCACGTGCCGGCGACGCCTTTGACCTTGGCTTGGCCGCCCAATTTGCCCTCGGTGCCCACCTCGCGGGCGACGCGGTTAACTTCGGAGGCAAAGGCGCCGAGCTGGTTCACCATGGTGTTGACGGTCTTAGCGGTACGGAGGAACTCGCCCTCAAGTTTGCGGCCATCGATTTCGACGGCCATGTTCTGCGAGAGGTCCCCTTTGGCAACCGCACCGATGACACGGGCGGTTTCGCTGACGGGAAGGGCGAGGCAATCGATCAAATTGTTGACGGAGTTGACGCGCTCGGACCAGGCACCACTCTCCTGGCTAGCGGAAAGGCGCTCGTGAATCCGCCCTTCACGGCCCACGACGCGGCTAATGCGGCTCAATTCGTCGGTGGTCCGGGCCATGGTTTCTGCCAGGGCGTTGAAGGTGTCGGCCACTTTGCCTGCAATGCCGGTCCAGGCTAGCGGCAAGCGCGCTCCGAAGTTGCCTTTCTTGAGGGCGGTGAGCGCCTCGAGGACTTGGCCTGCGTCCAACTCTCCCCTTTCGCCGTTCTGGAGGCCTGTGGCGCCATTGGGTTTGCGCTCAGGCGACTGTTTAGCGGGGAGGGAGACCTTGCGGGAGGAGAGGGGTGGCGTGGGTGCAGGCTCTTGAATCGAGGAAAGGCTTGGCGCGGCAAGAGTGGAAACAGTGGCTTTCTTCATGGCTTTTCGTTTTTGTTCGGCGCGGTCAGCATGCTGTTGCTTGGTTATTCCCACGTGCTGAGCCAGCTTCTCGCCCCGGCGCGGCGCCGTGAGAACCGAGGCATTTTGTAGTGGTTTCGCGCCACCGGGTATGGGGTGTTCCACCCAAACGAAAGTGATTGGCACCCCAATGGCGACGAAAAGAACTTGCTCCAGGAGTGGATCACTCGGAAAATCAGGTCGCGAGGAAACCCAAACTGGCAGTGGGTTCGAGCGGCGGTTTCCCTCCATGAATGAACAAATAGCGATAAAGTGGTGATCACATGAAGTCCGTCCTGCGGTGGTTACTACGCTGTTTCTACGGCTTTCGCGCCTACAATGTGGCGGTTTTGAATACGCCGGGTCCGGTGCTGCTGCTGCCCAATCACGTTTCATGGTGGGATTGGCTGTTCATCGGCGTGTGCCTGGAAGACGATTGGCGCTTTGTGACTTCGAGTGTCGCAGCCGAAATAAGCTGGCTGCACCGGTTGCTGATGGTCAATCGCCGCACGTTTCCGGTGAACATCAACTCGCCCTACGCGGTCAAGCGAATGGCCGAGTATCTGCTTAAGGGTGGCCGCTTAGTGATGTTTCCCGAAGGCCGACTTTCGCGGACCGGGTCGTTGATGAAGCTCTTCGAAGGCACGGGGTTCTTGATCTTAAAGACCCGCGCCAAAGTTATCACCGCCTACATTCGCGGTGCGCAATGCTTGCCCTGGTCTCCCAATCCAAACCGCAAGCGCTGGTTCCCGCGCGTTTCGGTCCACTTTAGCCGCGTCGTGGCGCCGCCAAACCCGGAACACGTCAGCCACGCCCAGGCGCGAGCGCGGATCATGGATGCGTTGCGGGATCAAATGACACGCCAGCAGTTCGACGCTAAGATGGAATTTGGGCCCGCGACCCTGCCGGAGGCGATCGCCCAGATGGCGGGAGAGCGCCCTGGCCAAGTCGTGCTGCAGGACGTGACCATGCAGGAGTTGAGCTATACCCGGTTGACGGTGGGGGCGGGCGTCTTAGCCAAGGAGTGGCGGCGGCTCTGGGGCACCGCGGCAGAGCGGATCGGCGTCTTGCTGCCCAACGTCAATGCATTACCGGTGACGTTGCTGAGCTTGTGGCAAGCCGGCAAAGTGCCCGCCATCCTCAATTATTCCAGCGGCGTGGTGACGCTGCTGACGTGCGCCCAACTGGCCGGGCTCAAGCACATCATCGCCTCCAAGGCCTTCCTCGACCGCCTCCAGCTCGACCTGAAGCCTTTCGAAAGCGCAGGCATCCAATTCGTGTTGCTCGAGGACGTGCGGGAGCGGATTTTCCCCGCGGAAAAATTAGCCGCCGCCGCGCGGATTTTTTTTCAATGGCCTGGGGGCAACCGTGCCCCGGCCACGGGTGACCAGACTGCCGTGGTCCTGTTCACCAGTGGGTCGGAAGGCACGCCCAAAGGCGTGGAACTGACGCACCGCAACCTGCTGGCGAATATCCGGCAGATGTGCGCTCTTGCGGACCTCATGGACAGCGACCGGTTTTTCAATGCTCTGCCCTTGTTCCATAGCTTCGGGTTGACGATTGGCCTGTTGCTGCCGCTGGTGCGTGGAGTGTTCGTATTCCTGTACGTCACCCCGCTCCATTACCGGGTGGTGCCGGCGGCTTTCTACAATCTTAATTGCACGGTTCTTTTCGGCACAAACACCTTTTTGACTGGCTATGGCCGACGGGGCCACCCGTTCGACTTTCATTCCTTGCGCTACCTGTTTGTGGGGGGCGAAAAAATCCAAGAGGCAACCGCCCAATTGTGGATGCGAAAATTTGGCATCCGCCTGCTGGAAGGTTATGGGGCAACTGAATGCGGTCCGTGCCTCAGCGTCAATTTGCCGATTCACTGCCGGTTTGGGTCCGCCGGCCAGTTCCTGCCGGGCGTCGAGCACCGGCTCGAGCCAGTCGAGGGAATCCGGGATAATATGCCCGACCAACGTGAGCTGCTGGCGCACCAAGAGGAGCACGAAACGGCTGCCGCGGAAGGCCAGGCGGCCAGGGTGTCCCCCGGCTCTGAGGACGGCTCCGTGGGACGGCTTTTCGTGCGAGGGCCTAACATTATGCGCGGCTATGTCAATCCCGAGGCCAACGCCTTTTTTCGGGCCCTGGATGGGTGGTATGACACGGGCGACGTCGTGAAAGTGGACTCCGACGGCTTCGTTTTCATTCTGGACCGGCTCAAGCGGTTCGCCAAAGTGAGCGGGGAGATGGTGAGCTTGACGGCCGTTGAAGACGCGCTGGCGGCGTCCTTTCCGCACTACGGTTCCAACTTCTCCATTGCCGTCATCGCGCGTCCTGACGAGACCAAGGGAGAGAAGTTGGTGGCCATCAGCAACGAACCGCGACTCACGCTCGAAGAAGTACGCGAGGCGTTGCGCGCTCGCGGGCTGGGGAACCTGGCTGTTCCGCGCGAACTGAAGGCGATCCACGAACTTCCGCGCTTGGGCAGCGGCAAGATCAACCATCGCGAACTGCAGCGGATGGTCTGAAGCGCCGGATTCACGCCTCTCTTCCGAAGCGCGCGGCTGAACGCATGAACGCATACGCTTGATTTGCAAGCGCCAGTCCGTGCATTGTAATCCGCACGCATGAATTGGCCGCTCGAGAACAGAATTCGCGCCGGGTTCGGAGCCACGCTCGTGTTGCTGCTAGTCCTGGGCGTGGTGGCTTACTGGGGTGCCACGAGCGCTATTCGCACCTATCGGTGGGTGGACCAGACGCACAAAGTATTGGAAGAGTTGGAGCGCACATTGGTGTCCATGCTCGAGGCACAGACTGATTTCGATGAGTACCTGCTAGGCGGGGATCCACACCTGCTGCAAGCGCATCAGAGCGCGGTTCAGAGCGCCCTTCACGGACTAGAGACCTTACGAGCATTGACGCGGGACAATGCGCGGCAGCAAGCGGATTTGGATCGACTGCAACCGTTGCTGGGCAAACAGGCAGCCTGGATGTCGGCCCAGTTGGAAAAGCACGGCTCTGGGGAGGGCGGGGCCGGCCCCCAGAGCGGAATTGCCGCCCAGGAGGAGCACACCCTGGCGAACATCCAGCAGGTGATCGGCGAAATGGAAGCCAGGCAACGGCAACTGCTCAAAGATCGCTCCGCCCGAGCACAATCGGAGGCTTACGCCACGATCGTTGTCGGGGTGTTTGGCTCTGCGGTAACCATCGCGGTGGCCGCGCTGGCGAGCCTGTTCGTTCATCGTGGTTTTGCGAAACAACAACAAGCGGAAGCCAGTATTCGCCGGCTCAACGCGGACCTCGAGCAGCAATCCGCGCAGCTTAAAAATGCCAATCGCGAGCTGGAAGCTTTCTCCTACTCGGTCTCCCATGACTTACGCAGCCCGTTGCGCGCAATCGAGGGATTTTCCAGCGCGTTGGAGGAGGACTGCGGTGAGCGCTTGGGTCCGCAAGGCCAGGAAGATCTTCAGCGGGTGCGCGCAGCCGCCAAGCGCATGAGCGAACTTATCGAAGATTTGTTGGCCTTGGCGCGTGTCACCAGGGCCGAGCTGCGCCACGCGCAGGTGGATCTGAGTAACCTGGCGCAAGGCATCGTGGCGGATTTGAAAAAGGCCGAGCCCGAACGCCGAGTCGAGCTGTCGATCGCGCCACAGGTGGTTGTGGAAGCGGATGCCAGCTTGATGCGCGTGGCGCTAGAAAACCTCTTGAGCAATGCCTGGAAGTTCACGGGCCGGGTCGAGCACGCGAGAATCGAGTTCGGGGCCACGGTCAAGGAGAGCGAATCCGTCTATTATGTGCGCGACAACGGTGCGGGCTTTGACATGGCCTTCGCGGGCCGCTTGTTCGGGGCCTTCCAGAGGCTGCACCCGGCGACGGAGTTCAAAGGCACCGGCGTGGGCCTGGCCACGGTGCAGCGCATCATCCACCGCCACGGCGGGCGAATCTGGGCCGAAAGCCAAGTCGGTCAGGGCGCCACCTTCTTGTTTACACTACCGCAGGCCAAGGGTTGAACCCTTCGGTTTGATGCGGTGCTCACTTTGCGCCCGCGGACAGAACTGCGGCCGCCCAGTCTGCCTCCTCCTCGGGAAGCGGCGGGTGAGGCGGTTTGGTGTAGTCAATGACGGAGGCGTAACGACCCCGTTCGTAGCACTGGTCGATGAGAGCCTGGAGGTCGAGAGCCGCATCGGGGTCCCCATGACGGAGGGGCACACGGATGGCTGGCAGGCGCTCGCGTAAAGGCAGCACGTAAAACTCATGACGACTGATCCAGGGTGGTCGAGTCACGCATACATGGTGGTTGACGCGTCCCGGCGGCAGCGGCTTTAAGAGCGAGCGGTCGGGCAGGGTCCACTCACCGCGACACAGCAGGTCTATCTCCACCAAATTGATGCCGCCGCGCAAGTAGTCCAGCCTTTTTCCTTTCCAGTCCAGACGGGCAGAAGCCTCCTCCTTGTTGGAGGGTGAGAGCGCCTCGATAGCAGTGATGATGTGCACGCGGCTGTCCACGATTTCGAGGTGACGGAGGACCTCCTGACCGAAGTCCACCACCGTCGGTTCGGCCGCCGCCACGCCCAGCGCTGCCTGTCCCAGGACTGGCCCCATAGGACGATCCCACGACTCGGTGACAGCCACGTCCGGCACGTAAACGCGTGCTTTTTTCTGGTCGGCCTCGACCGCCAGGCGTTCATCCACGCGGGCGACGAGGCCCGGAGGAAGTTCGGCGTTGAGTTGATCTCTGGCATAGACCAGCAAAGTGGCGTGGACATCTCGCCAGAAGCTCTCCAGCCACGGATTCATACCCGGGAACGGATTCTTCACAACAGCACGAATAGCATCATACAGCTCCCTTTGCACGCTTAAATTGTCTCGCCAAAGTGCCCGGAACAGGCCAAAAGAAGAGCTGTCGCGCGCATGCTCGAACAAATCATCATTCTGGATTTCGGTTCGCAATACACGCAGGTCATTGCCCGGCGGATTCGCGAGTGCAACGTCTATTCTTCCATCGTGCGGCACGACACGCCCGCGACCCAGTTGGCCCGGCTGCATCCCCGCGGGCTGGTGCTCTCGGGCGGGCCAGCCAGCGTGTATGCCAAAGACGCACCGCTGCCTGACCGCGCGCTCTTCGAGTTGGGCGTACCCGTGCTGGGGATATGTTACGGCCAGCAAATCATGGCCCACTACCTCGGAGGAAAGGTCGAGCCTGGACAAAAGCGGGAGTTCGGCAAAGGCCAGCTCAAGGTCCAAGACAGTTTCTGCCCGCTCTTTGCCAACTTGCCTGAAACTCTCCAAGTCTGGAACTCGCACGGAGACAAACTGGCCGCGATTCCTCCCGGATTCAGCCGGGTCGCGGCTACGCAGAATTCGGATTACGCGGCGATGGAGGATCGGAGTCGAAAATTGTTCGGCCTGCAATTTCATCCCGAGGTAGCGCACACCCCCCACGGGCGTGAGATTCTGGCCAACTTTGTTCACAACGTCTGCGGCTGCGGCAAGAATTGGACGATGCGCAGCTACATCGATACGGCCGTCGAAGCCATTCGCGCCCAAGTAGGCAAAGAGAAGGTGATTCTCGGACTGAGTGGGGGAGTGGATTCGAGCGTGGCAGCGGCGTTGTTGCACAAGGCGATTGGGAGCCAACTCACGTGCATTTTTGTAAATAATGGCCTCTTGCGCGGGCGCGAAGCAGTGGTGGTGCGTGAGGTCTTCGGCCAGCATTTCAAGATCAAACTTCGTTACGAAAATGCCGCCAAGCTCTTCCTGGGCCGGCTTAAGGGCGTGACCGACCCCGAGCGCAAACGCAAGCTCATCGGCAAAACCTTCATCGAGGTTTTCGAAGCCGCCACCCAACGGGCTGGACACGCCCGGTTCCTGGCCCAAGGAACCCTCTACCCGGATGTCATCGAGTCAGTGCCCATCGGGGGCAACCCGGCGGCGATGATCAAAAGTCACCATAATGTGGGAGGACTGCCCAAGAAAATGCGATTCCAATTGGTCGAGCCCTTAAAATGCCTGTTCAAAGATGAAGTGCGGGAGTTGGGCCTCGAACTGGGTTTGCCGCGCGAGATCGTTTTGCGTCAACCGTTCCCTGGGCCTGGCCTGGCCGTGCGCATCCTGGGCGAAGTCACTCCCGCCCGGCTTAACATTTTGCGCAACGCGGACACTATCGTCGTTGAGGAGATGAAGAGCAGCGGCTGGTACAGGCCCAGGTGGCAGAGTTTCGCCGTGCTGTTGCCTGTGCGCAGCGTTGGCGTGATGGGTGATGAACGAACTTACGATTACACCATCGCCATTCGAGCGGTCGAATCCCAGGACGGCATGACTGCCGATTGGGTCAGGTTGCCACCCGAGTTGCTGGAAAAGCTCTCCAATCGCATCATTAACGAGGTCAAGGGCGTTAACCGCGTCTGTTTCGATATTACCAGCAAGCCGCCAGGGACGATCGAGTGGGAATAAGGGCATCCAAGCTCTTGACCCACCCGCCGCCGCCTGCGAGTGTTTCTTGCTTGGCGCAAGAGTTGGCAACACCGGCGACAAGCCAATTGTTCGCTGAGGTTTTGGAGACTCCCGCGGTGCAAGAGTTGGCGCGGCGTTTGGAGGAGGAGCGAGTGTTGTCCTTCACCGGAGTGGTTGCCGCCGCCCAGCCGTTCCTGGCCGTTCTGCTGCAAGAGATTTCACCTAATCGTCCCGTCGTGGTTGTAACCGAGGGGCTCAAAATACAGGAGAGCTTTCATCAGGACCTGACAACTTGGCTTGAATTCGCCAGAGCCGCCGAAGCAACACAGGGTGCTCAGGCGCCGCCCCCAAGCGGAGGAGGAGGCAGCGGCGGCCTGGAATCTGCCTTTCCCCGCCCCTGGTTCTATCCGTCCTGGGAGACGCTGCCCCACGAAGACCGGCTTCCACACGTGGACGTGATCAGCGACCGGTTGGCCACCTTGGTGGCGTTGCGCCATTTCGAAAGCGGCAGGCGGGGTCCGTTGGTAGTAACCAGCGCGGTGGCGCTCCTCCAAGCCACGTTCACGCCAGAAACGCTGGCATCGCGCACGCGCGGTCTGGCTCCCGGCGCGCGTAGCGATCCTCTGGACCTGGTCGAGTGGCTTGAGGAGCAGGGGTACGAACCGGAGGCGCAAGTGACGCAGAAGGGCGAAATCGCTCTGCGCGGTGGCATTCTCGATGTGTACCCGCCCACTAGTCCCTGGCCAGTCCGATTAGAATTCTTCGGTGACGAGTTGGAGTCGCTGAGGTACTTCGATCCGCTGACCCAGATTTCTCGCGAACAGATTGGCACCGTTACTCTCCCCCCCGCAGGGGAGTTGGGCCTCCTGCGAAGCAGGCTGAAGGCGGGCGGTGGCGAGGCGCCGGGCACCTTGCTTGATTACCTTCCACCGGAGACGATCTGGGTGCTGTGCGAGCCTGAACAGTTGACCCTCCGTATGACGGAGTACGAGCAGCAGGTGCCCGGCAATGATCCCTTGCTGGTCTCCTGGGCGGCCTTTCAGCAGGCCGGCCGCGCGCGGGGCATGACGTTTTTGTCGGTGGCAGAAACGACCATTAACGAAGGGTTGGGAGCTGGCGAGGAACCGGTTGTTTTCCCGGCGTTCCAAGGGCTGGATGCGTATCGTCCACTCGCCGAGCGCGCACCGGATCCGCAGATTGCCGAGGCGCAACGGCGCGAATTCTTCGCCCAAATCCACCGCTGGTTGCGCCAGAGCTACCAAGTGCATGTGTTTTGCAACAACGATGGTGAACGACAACGCTTCGGTGAGATTTGGATGGATTACGGGTTTGGGGAGCCAGGCCGCTCGTCCGAACCCGCCTCGTTCGGCGTAGCGTTGAAGCGCTCCGTACCGTTGACGGCGCGGGATCAGAATTCCACCGATCAGGTCCTGGACGCCGGGCTGAGCACCCATGCCGGCACTTTGGCGCGCGGTTTTCTTTGTGATACGGCCAAGGTGGTCGTGGTAACCGATGCGGAGATTTTTGGGCGATACCGCGTGCAACGACCGCGGCGGCTTAAAGGCGCCCACGCGCAAGCCACTCGGTCGGCTCTGGACATTGATTTTACGGATTTGGCCGAAGGCGACTATGTGGTTCATCTGCAGCACGGGATTGGCCGATACGTTGGACTGAAAGTTTTGCCCACGGGTTTAGGCACTAAGCCGGTGGAAGGCCCCGGTGCGCAGGCGAATGCGGGTCAGGAGTGCCTGGTAATTGAGTATGCGCCGCGCGAGCCGGCTCAACCGCCGCCCAGGCTTCACGTGCCGGTCACAGAAGCGCATTTGGTGAGCAAGTATGTCGGCGCGGGCAAGGCTCATCCTCCGCTCAACACGCTGGGCGGCGTGCGTTGGGCCAAAGCCAAGGAGCAGGCCGAGCGAGCGGTGCGTGACGTGGCCGGCGACCTGCTCGCCATCCAGGCAGCGCGCCAGTTGCAGGCGGGCCATGCCTTTGCGCCCGACACGCCCTGGCAGCGCGAGTTCGAGGGCTCGTTCATTTTCGAGGAGACACCTGACCAATCGCGCGCCATCGTCGAGACCAAGTTGGACATGGAACGGCCCAAGCCGATGGACCGGCTCATCTGCGGCGACGTGGGCTTCGGCAAAACGGAGGTGGGCATCCGAGCCGCGTTCAAAGCGGTGATGGATGGCAGACAAGTCGCGGTGCTTGTGCCGACGACGGTGCTGGCCCAACAACACTTTAATACGTTCCGCGAGCGCATGGCGGACTACCCGATTCGCGTAGAATTGCTTTCTCGCTTCCGGAGCCGGGGCGCTCAGGAACGCGTGGTCAAAGACCTGGCTGCCGGCGCCGTGGACATTGTGATCGGCACGCATCGCCTCCTGCAGGCGGATATCGGCTTTAAGGATCTGGGACTGGTGATCATCGACGAGGAGCAACGCTTTGGCGTAATGCACAAGGAGAAGTTCAAGATGCTGCGCAAGCTCGTGGATGTGCTGACGCTCAGCGCCACGCCGATTCCCCGTACGCTCTACCTGGCGCTGAGTGGAGCGCGCGACATGAGCACGATCCAGACCCCGCCCCATGATCGCCTGCCGGTTGAGACCATCGTTACCGCTTATGACGAGCGGCTTATCCGTGACGCCATCCAACGCGAATTAAACCGCGGCGGGCAGGTGTTTTTCCTGCACAACCGGGTTCTCACGATTGAAAGCATGGCCCAGAAGTTGCGCACCCTGCTGCCGAGCGCGCGCCTGGTCGTCGGCCACGGCCAGATGCACAGTGACGAGTTGGAAGAAGTTATGACGCTCTTTGTCAACGGCGAAGCGGATGTGCTGCTGTCCACTACCATCATTGAAAGCGGACTCGATATTCCCAACGCGAATACCATCATCATCGACCGCGCGGATCGTTTTGGGTTGAGCGACCTCTACCAATTGCGAGGCCGCGTGGGGAGGTACAAACACCAGGCCTATGCCTACCTCTTGCTGCCCCGTCACGCGGGATTGCTGGCCGACGCGCGCAAACGTCTGAGCGCGATCAAGCAATACTCGACCCTGGGCAGCGGATTTAAAATTGCCATGCGCGATCTGGAGATCCGCGGCGCGGGAAATCTGCTCGGCGCGGAACAAAGCGGCCATATCACCGCGGTTGGCTTCGATCTGTATTGCCAACTGCTGAAGCAGAGTGTCGCGCGCTTGAAAGGCGAGCCGGTGAAGCCGCGCGTGGAGATCGAGGTCCGGCTTGACTTCCTGGCGCTTCACCCCGCCGACGAGCGGTCTGAGCCACGGTCGAAATCTCTATCACAAACTTCCTCGAATCCTCTGTCGAACCAAACGCCGAAGCAGCCAGCGAAAGCGGCCGACATTGCACCGGCTACGGCCTACATTCCCTTCAATTACATTTCCGACGCCCGGCAAAGGATAGAGATTTATCGAAAGCTGGCGCAGGCGAACGAGAAAGATGCCTTGGCGAGCCTGGAACAGGAGAGCCGCGATCGTTTCGGCCCGCTGCCGCCCCCCTTGACACGGCTGCTTCAAGTCGCTGAACTAAAGATCCTGGCGAGCGGACGCGGCATTACCACTATCGAGGTCAAGGACGACAAACTCATGCTCACGCGCAACCATGATTTCGTCATGATCGGCAGCAAATTTCCGCGGCTGACCAAGCCCACGCCTGCCGCGCGACTCAAGGAAATCAAGAAATTCATTCTGGCGCTCTAGCCCGAATATTTCACGCTCGGCTCAGAGGTGCAACAGACCGCGGGTAGGGCAGAGTCAACCCCGAACGCTTTCGGGGCTCCTGCGGAGCCCAGGCGTGCTTGTACAAAAGGCTCGGCAGGAGCCTCGCCCTACCAAAGTGTAAGAAATATCCGGGCAAGCGCGGGCTAGCGCCCCCCGTGCTCGGCGGGCGTCTGCTCCCAGGTGCCGAGGCACCCCTACTTCGGATAGCCTGGTTACTTCTGCCAAAGAATCGGATCGGCCTCCAGCGGCACGGCCGCTTGCGGAAACTGCGGCACGATTCGGGGCGTGTAATCAGCAGCCGGCCGTGTCGCCGGCACGCTCCCCCGATAAACAAAGCCGTTCACCGAACCAACCAGTTGCCGCTCGCGTTTCATTTCCTGCCGCACGGGAGGCTCGCCGTTCTTGCCGTCGGCGTATAACTCGATCTTCACCGCCTGAGGATCGAGGTCATCGAGAAAGACCTGGGCTTCGAAGGTGTGCTGCTCGGCGGCAGTTTCGATCTGCACTTGGCCGAAGCGAAGCCCCTGCCACTTCCGCTCCAACTCGCGCCGCCAATTTAGAATCGCCAGCCCGAGTTTGCCCTTATCCGCGGCGCGTTGCTGATAAACCGCCGACGCGGGCAGGTAATATCGCTCGGTATATTCGCGCACTGTTCGATTGGCTGAATATTGGAGGGTGAGCCTCGCCATGCTTTGCCGCATTCTCGCGATCCAGGCGGGCGGGATGCCATGGGCGTCGCGTTCGTAAAACTCCGGGATCACCTCTCGCTCGAGCAGGTTGTAGAGCGCCTCGGCTTCTGCCGCATCCCAAGCGGGATCGGCGTCGTGTTCCTGGCCATCCCCCAAAGCCCAGCCTACTTCCGGCGTGTAAGCCTCCGCCCACCAGCCGTCTAATTCGGACAGATTTAGTCCGCCATTGACCAGGACTTTCATGCCGCTAGTGCCGCTCGCTTCCCAGGGGCGCCTTGGGGTATTGAGCCACACATCTACCCCTTGCACCAGGTGCTCCGTCAGGAGCATGTCGTAATCACTCAGGAAGACCACATGAGGACGGGCTTCGGGCCGCACAATGAACTCGATCCATTGCTTAATCATGGCTTGTCCAGCCCCGTCTGCCGGATGCGCCTTGCCCGCAATGAAAAGCTGGACCGGCCGCTGCGGATTAGTAAGCAGACGCAGAAGTCGCTCTGGGTCGTGCAGCAGCAGGGTGGGACGTTTGTACGAGGCAAAGCGACGGGCGAAGCCAAGTGTCAGTACATTTGGGTCGAACAAATGGCACACGCGCTCGACTCCTTCCGCCGAAACGCCCACCACCTCCAGCTCCCGTGCCAGGCGCTCGCGAGCGAACTCGATCAGGGCTTTGCGGCTGGCCGTACGCAGTTGCCACAGGGCAGCGTCCGAAACGCTCTGCAGTTTCTTCGCCAGCGTATCCTGGTCGGCCAGCCAACGCTCTTTTCCACATGCCTCGGTCCACAGTGCATCGGCTACTTTCGAATCCCAACTCGGTACATGAACGCCATTTGTCACGTGCCCGACGGGCACATCGGCTTCCGGCCAGCGGGGAAATAAGGAGGCGAAAAGCCGCCGGCTGACCTGGCCATGCAGTCGGCTCACGCCATTGGCGGCGCCGCTGCCACGGATGGCGAGGTACGCCATGTTGAACGGCTCGGAATCGTCGGCGGGGTCCAAGCGGCCCAGGGCCAGCAGCTCGCGGAGCGGGATGCCGAGTCGCTGTGCGTAACCGCTCAGATACTGCCGCATCAGGGCCGGAGCAAACCGATCGAAGCCCGCCGGCACGGCCGTGTGCGTCGTGAAGAGATTGCCGGCCCGGGTGGCGGCCAGCGCCGCCTCGAAGGGTTGGCCGTTTTCTTCCATGAAATGGCGCGCCCGTTCGAGCACGGCAAAGGCGGCATGTCCCTCATTAAGATGGCAGACCAGCGGCTGAAGGCCAAGTGCGCGCAGGAGCCGCCAGCCGCCAATTCCCAGCGCCATCTCCTGCTTGAGCCGCACCTCCGAGCCGCCCCCGTAGAGCTCGCCCGTAATCCCGCGATGGGCAGGGAAGTTCGCCGCGTCGTTCGAATCGAGCAAATAGAGCGTCACGCGCCCCACGCGCACCTGCCAGGCGCGCAGCCATACGGAATAGCCAGGCAGCCGCACTTCCAAGCGCAGCCATTGGCCATCGGGTTGACGCACCGGTATGATCGGCAGTTGGCCGGGATCATTGTAGGGATAAAGGGCTTCCTGGACCCCGCCCCGGCCAATCACTTGGCGAAAATAGCCCTGTTGGTACAAGAGTCCCACGCCCACGATCGGAACGCCTAAGTCGCTGGCGGCCTTGAGTTGATCGCCGGCCACGTTACCCAAGCCCCCGGAGTAGATCGGCAGTGCCTCACTCAACATGAACTCCATGCTGAAGTAAGCCACGCAATTCAGGCCGGAGCCCGTATGGGTTTGCTGAAACCACGCCGGGGCCTCTTCTGCCTGGCGCTTGGCGCCGGCAATTTCCTCGACTCGTTTTCGGAAGCCGGGCTCGGCCAGCGTCTTCTCAAGCTGATCTCGGGAAGCGGTCTGCAGGACCACCCAGGGATTGTGCGTCAACTCCCACAGATCCGGATCGAGCTGTTGCCACAACTCGTCGGCCGCGTGGTTCCAAGACCAGCGCATATCCAAGGCTAGCTCGGCCAACGAATCGACGCCTTCAACGTCGGTCGGCAGGTAACTGTAAAGGGCGTGGTTAAGAGGTTTTGCTTTGTTCATAGTGTCTCCGAATTCTTGGCGAGGTGCCTGGGGCCTTTGACAAGGGAACGAATGGAAGCAAGCACTCTTTACCCAGAGTCGTTATCATCGGTTCCCCGGTTCAACTTCTTCCCGCTGGGGCTGCGGCGACCGCCTCGCTCACGATGGCTTGCGCTTCCCCAATGATGCGCTGCAGGTGCTCCACGCCACGAAAACTCTCGGCGTAAATCTTGTAAATGTTCTCCGTGCCCGAAGGCCGGGCCGCAAACCACCCGTTCTCGGCGATGACTTTTAACCCGCCGATGGGCGCGTTGTTGCCGGGGGCGCGGGTGAGAATGGAGGTAATCTTTTCCCCCGCCAAATCGGTCTGCCGGACTTGCTGCGGCGAAAGCGCTTTCAAAATCTCCTTTTGTTCGGGTGTTGCCGGAGCTTCGACGCGATCATAAACTGGCGCGCCCAACTCGCGCGTCAACTCGGCGTAAATCTGGCCGGGATCGCGCCCCGTCCGCGCGGTCATTTCCGCCGCCAGCAGCGCCAGCACGATCCCATCTTTGTCCGTTGTCCAAACCTCGCCGTTGCGGCGGGCAAGAGTTGCGCCCGCGCTTTCCTCACCCACGAAACCAAAGCTGCCATCGAGCAAGCCATCCACGAACCACTTGAACCCCACGGGCACCTCGCAGACCTTCCGGCCCAGCTTGGCGGTGACGCGATCGATCATCTGGCTGCTCACCAGCGTCTTCCCGACCTGCGCCTCTTTGCGCCAATTTGGCCGGTGCTGGAAGAGATAGAAGATGCAAGCCGAAAGATAATGGTTGGGCGGCAGCAAACCGGCGCTACGGGTGACAATTCCATGCCGGTCGTGATCCGTGTCGCACGCGAACGCGATTTCAAATCGATCCTTCAGCCCGATTAACGGTTGCATCGCGTGGGGCGACGACGGGTCCATGCGAATCTGCCCGTCCCAATCGAGGGTCATAAACCGAAACGTCGGATCAACCACGTCATTGACCACAGTCAGGTTCAACCCGTAGCGCTCGGCGATGGGCCTCCAGTAATGCACCCCCGCGCCTCCCAAGGGATCAACGCCGAGGGTGATTTTGGAGGCTCGAATCGCCTCCATATCGATTACCTCGCCAAGATCCGCGAGGTAAGCATTAAGATAGTCGTGCCGGTGAGTGGACGCGGCGCCCAGGGCTTTTTGGTAGGTGGTCTGCCTGATGTTCTTCAGGCCGGTCTCAAGGAACTCGTTGGCTTTCGTTTCAATCCAACGAGTAACGCCGGTATCCGCCGGACCACCATTGGGCGGGTTATACTTAAAGCCGCCATCCTGGGGCGGGTTATGCGACGGAGTGATCACAATGCCGTCCGCCAGGCCCGTCTTGCGTCCACGGTTGTAGGTCAAAATCGCGTGAGAGATGGCGGGCGTGGGAGTGTATTCATCGCCCTCGGCGAGCATGACTTCGACGTCGTTGGCGGCCAACACCTCCAGCGCGCTGGTGAGCGCCGGCACCGACAGCGCATGCGTGTCCATGCCCATGAACAGCGGACCATCAATCCGCTGCTCCTCGCGGTAGAGACAAATCGCCTGGCTGATCGCCAGGATATGCCTTTCGTTAAAACTCCGTTCGAAGGAGGAACCCCGATGGCCCGAGGTGCCAAAGGCCACCCGTTGGGCCGGCACTGACGCGTCAGGCACTTCCGCATAGTACGCCGTGATCAGCTTCGGCACGTTGACCAAGGCTGAGGGCTCCACTGTTTTTCCTGCCAGGGGGCTAACTTTCATCGTAAACAATTCGATAAATGGAATTTCCGCCGCACCGCCGACTTCCTTGTCGGGCAGAGAATCCGGTGCCGCGGTGGAACGTATCCCTGGTAGGGCAGGGTTGATGCACACCTGAACGGTTAGCTTTCATTTTTTCAAACTGGCTTCCGCGGGTAGGCCCGCGACTCCTAATGCGGAAATGATGGCTCCCGCCCCGAGATGTGCAAGTCGATTTTGGCTATGCGGCGGCGCACCGCCCTAGTGCTGGAAGGAACCTGGTTCTTGCGGCGGACGAATGAGGAGCTGGGCCGGAGGAAGACGGGAAGACGTTTTCACCACTCGCAATTCGTGCTGCGGGCTGGGAGATCGCGCCGAGATCCTGGATGCGGAGCTTGCGCGCAATGGACCAAGAACTAACAACCTGCTGGTCAGCATCGAGATTATATTACAATTTTTTGACTGACCCCGTAATCGCGGCAGGAACTTACGCGCAGTTTTTTCGAAAATATCCGCAATTTTTACTTCCGCAATCGTATTTAAGTAGCGGGCCGCACTGAAGCGTGTTGGTCCGCAAGATTGACATGAACAAACCTCGCGTCAACACCGCTTGATTTCGAGCCGGAAGGGCATGGGGCCGGCTCAGATCAAATGAGTGAAGACAAGAACAAAACCTAAACTCAAAGGATCAGCAATAATGAAAGTTCCAGTCTGTAATTCCTTCGCGCGCCGCACTTACGAGCTCGCGCGTCCACATCTACTGCCCGCCGTCCTGGCGGGCATAATGTGTTTTCACACCAATTCGGCTGTTGCCGGGCTTTCCTTCGCCAGACCGGGAGCGGCGACTGCGGTGGGAAGCGTCCGTTTCTCCAGTGTGCCCGACTCGGTGACGATTACCGCGGGTTTGACCGCCCCGGGCACGATCACTAGTGGCCTCGCGATAGCAGCGAGCAGGATCCAATACGACATCATTAACAGCGACCAGGGCCCCATGTACACTTGGACCGTGCATTATCCTGCGGTGTTGGGACCCAGCATCATTGGAGCCTACACGCCGCTGGGTTATCTGACTTCCGTTGGCACGATCACTCCTCAAGGCGGCTTTGCCTACACGACGCTCTTCAATGCCGGCTATGGTGTTTATAATTACAACACGGCCGCGCCCTGGATCATCGACTATGAGCCGGACCATATCACCTTTGCCACCGCGGCGGCTCCGCCCGGTTTGCCGATGAACGACGGCGAGGGTTTTTTGAATCCAACGCCCTATCTTCCGAGCTTCGCCATCCTTTTCGACCCGGCCCTGGCGGTAGGTCTGGTTCCAGCCGACGTCACGGTTGGAAGCGCGAATATGAGCGGGCAGGTTCTCGGACCGCTGCCGGGCAATACCTGCCTATCGATTCAATGTTCGAACCTCGTCCTGCAAACCTGCAGCAACTGTTTCCTGGTGACGGCGGCCACATTTTCGGCCACGGCGATTGACACGTGTTGCTCAAATGTAGTCCTCCAGTATCAACCGCCGGTAGGTACCTGTTTGCCGTTGGATTCCACCAACACGGTAGTCGTCGTTGCCACTGATTCCTGCGGTAACGCCGCCACCAACTTTTTCACTGTGACGGTAATTCCGGGGCCGACTTGCCTTCCCACCAACTGCATCTCGATTAACGCGTCGGACATCACGGTGTACACCTGCAACCCTTGCACACCGGCGGTGTTCAACGTCACCGCCACCGACAACTGCTGCCCCGGTGGCGTGTCTTTGACCTACAATCCTCCCGTCACCACTTGCTTCCCGCAGAATTCGACCACCCCGGTCACCGTCACCGCTACCGATCAATGCGGGAACTCGGCCACGACAACCTTCTTCGTGACCGTGCTTCCGGGCCCGACCTGTGGCAACACCAACTGTATTGCCATCTACTCCTCGAACATCGTGGCTTACACGTGCAGCAACTGCACCAAGGTGGCCTTCACCGCGTTCGCGTTTGACCCGTGCTGCAGCAACCAGGTCTCCCTGTTCTATTATCCGTCCACGAACACCTGCTTCCCGCTGAACACCACGACCCCGGTCCAGATTGTGGCCAAGGACAACTGCGGCAACTCGGCCACCAATTATATCACCGTGACGGTTCTTCCCGGAGCGAATTGCAATCCCACCAACTGCATCTCGATCTACGCCTCGAACATCGTGGCCTACACGTGCAGCAGTTGCACCAACGTTTCGTACAACACCTTCGCAGTTGACACCTGCTGCCCTGGGGCCGGTGTCACGCTGGTTTTCAATCCTCCCGAAACCACTTGCTTCCCGCAGAATTCGACCACCCCAGTCACGGTTACGGCGATCGATCAATGCGGGAACTCCAACACGGCAACCTTCACGGTGACCGTGCTTCCGGCTGCTGGATGCAATCCCACCAACTGCATCTCGATCTACGCCTCGAACATCGTGGCCTACACGTGCAGCAGTTGCACCAACGTTTCGTACAACACCTTCGCAGTTGACACCTGCTGCCCTGGGGCCGGTGCCACGCTGGTTTTCAATCCTCCCGAAACCACTTGCTTCCCGCAGAATTCGACCACCCCGGTCACGGTTACGGCGATCGATCAATGCGGGAACTCCAACACGGCAACCTTCACGGTGACCGTGCTTCCGGCTGCTGGATGCACTCCCACCAACTGCATCTCGATCTACGCCTCGAACATCGTGGCTTACACATGCAGCAATTGCACGACGGTGCCGTTCAACGGGTTCGCCTTTGATTCGTGCTGCAGCAACAAGGTGTTCCTGATCTATAATCCTCCCACGAACACCTGCTTCCCGCTGAACTCGAGCACTCCGGTCGCGGTTGTGGCGTATGACCTCTGCGGCAACTCCGTCACGAATTTCATTATCGTGACCGTTCTTCCGGGGCCCAACTGCGGGGGCGCCAGTCCGGGGCCAACCATGACCGGGCTGGGCGGGCCGGGCGGTTCCGGCACCAACTACATTACGATTTGGTGGCCTGCCACAAACGCGCAATTGCAGCAGTCGCTGGACCTGAACCATTGGGCATCCATCCCCGGGGCAACGAATTCCCCTTATGTGGTCCCACCCTCATTGCCGATGAGCTTCTACCGTTTGCAATACCATTAGCCAATTAAAACAAGGTTTGGTTATAGGTAATTTGGGATAGCGACAAGGAGCTATGGGGTCACGTCTCCACATTCCACATTTGAAATTTATTCGATTTCCTTTAGCACATGGTCAGTGGTTCTTTCCGCGACCTTCTGCATGCGGCTCGTTGTTACGTCCGTGTCGTGGCATCACTGACCCGGCCCAAAAACAGAAAAGACTGCTGCTGATGCTAATCCCCATGCCAACAAAAGCCTTGCTTTTTGACCACCTCTGGCATAAGGAAATTGGGCAATAACCCGGAGTCAGGCCATGTCGGAACCACACAAATGTTCCTCTTGCGGCGCCGCGCTGCCTACGGACGCGCCTTCGGGTCTCTGCGCGGCCTGCGCGGCTGCGGGTCTGCCGCCGTTAGGCGAGACGATCACAGACCTAGGAGCAACCAAAACCAAATCTCTTTCCTTCTCACTCACCGAAAAGCCCGGCGACCACATTGGGCGCTACAAACTCCTCGAACAGATCGGCGAAGGCGGCTGCGGTGTCGTCTACGTGGCCGAGCAGGAACAACCGGTGCGCAGGCGCGTGGCCCTCAAAGTCATCAAGCTGGGCATGGACACCCGGCAGGTCGTCGCGCGTTTCGAAGCCGAGCGCCAGGCCTTGGCCCTCATGGACCACCCCAACATTGCCAAGGTCCTGGACGCGGGCGCTACCGAGGCGGGCCGCCCCTTCTTTGTCATGGAATTGGTCAAGGGTGTGCGCATCACAAACTACTGTGACGGCAACAGCCTCTCGACCGCTGAGCGGCTGGGTCTTTTCGTCCAGATCTGCCAGGCCATTCAACACGCCCATCAAAAGGGCATTATCCACCGCGACATCAAGCCCTCGAACATCCTGGTCACACTGCACGACGGAGTGCCCGCGCCCAAGGTCATTGACTTTGGCATTGCCAAGGCCACCGGCGGCCAGCGGCTGACCGACAAAACGATTTACACCGCCATCGAACAATTCATCGGCACGCCTGCCTACATGAGCCCCGAGCAGGCCGAGATGAGCGGACTGGACATTGACACGCGCAGCGACATCTACGCGCTGGGCGTGCTGCTCTACGAATTGCTCACCGGCAACACGCCCTTCGATGCTGGGCGCTTGTTCGATGCAGGCCTGGACGAAATCCGCCGCATTATCCGCGAAGAAGACCCGCCGCGTCCCTCCACCCGCATCAGCACGCTGGACGCTGGCGAACTGACCACGGTCGCCAAACACCGCAACGCCGAGCCACCCAAGCTGCTGGGCCTTATCCGCGGCGACTTGGATTGGATTGCCATGAAGTGCTTGGAAAAGGACCGCAACCGGCGCTACGAAACGGCCAACGCAGTGGCGATGGACGTGCAACGATTCTTGAGCAACCAGACCGTGGCCGCTCGCCCGCCCAGCGCCCTCTATAGCCTGCGCAAGATGGCCCGCCGCAACAAACTGGCTTTTACTGCCGGCGCGTTCATCGCAGTGGCCCTGGTTGTCGGCATCGGCGCCACCTCTTCCGCCTGGCTCTACGCCAGGTCCGCTTCTGCTCGCGAAAAGGCCGCCCGGCGCCAGGCCGAGATGAACGAGCAAAAGGCCTCGGCCGAGGCCCGGCGCGCTGACCAGAACGCCGCAGCGGAGGCTGCCCAGAAACAACGCGCCGAAGCCGCCCTGGCGGAGGCACGCAGCACTCTGGCGACGGCGGACTTTTTACAAGCCACACGCCTCATCTCTGAGCAAGTTGACTCCGATGCTTTGGCCTACTTGCAGCGTAGCCTCTCCATCGCCCCGTCCAACAACCCCGCCCTGACCCGGCTGGTTACGCTGCTCAGCTACCGCGCCTGGGTCTGGCCGCTGCTTACACTCCATACGAACGGTGTGAATTCGGCCCAATTCAGCCTGGATGGTACGCGCATTGTGACGGCGTCCGGGGACCTAGCGCAGGTGTGGGATGCGCAGAGCGGGGCCGCGCTGACCCAGCCGCTCAAGCACAATGGCGCTGTGAGTTCAGCCCGATTCAGCCCGGATGGCCAGCGGATTGTGACGGCGTCTCTTGACGGCACGGCGCGAGTGTGGGACGCGCTGAGCGGGACGACGCTGACTGAGCTGCTCAAGAATGGCGGCGCTGTGAGTTCGGCCCAATTCAGCCCGGATGGCCGCCGGATTGTGACCGCGTCCTGGGACAACACAGCCCGTGTATGGGATGCCCGGAGCGGGGCCGCGCTGACTCAGCCGCTCAAGCACAATGGCATTGTGAGTTCGGCCCAATTCAGCCCGGATGGCCGCCGGATTGTGACGGCGTCAAATGACGGCACAGCACGGGTTTGGGACGCACAGAGCGGGGCGGCACTGACTGAGCCGCTCAAGCTCGATGGCTTTGTGCGCTCGGCGCAATTCAGTCCGGATGGCCAGCGGATCGTGACCGCAGCCGGGGACACAGCGCAGGTGTGGGATGCGCAGAGCGGGGCCGCGCTGGGCCAGCCTCTTAAGCATACTGACCTGGTGTTTTCGGCCCAATTCAGCCCGGATGGTCGGCGGATTGTGACGGCGTCTCTTGACGGCGCGGCACGGGTGTGGGACGCGCAGAGCGGGGCCGCGCTGACTGAGCCGCTCGAGCACCATGCCGGGGTGCGTTCGGCCCAATTCAGCCCGGATGGCCAGCGCATTGTGACGGCGTCTCTTGACGGCACGGCGCGGGTTTGGGACGCGCAGAGCGGCGCCGCGCTCACCCAACCACTCCAGCAGAATGGTGAATTGTGGTCGGCCCAATTCAGCCCGGATGGCCGCCGGATTGTGACGGCGTCTCTTGAGGGCGCGGCGCGGGTGTGGGACACGCAGAGCGGGACGGCCCTTGCCCAGCCGCTCATGCACAATGGCGTTGTGAATTCGGCCCAGTTCAGCCCCGATGGCACGCGGATTGTGACCGCCTCCGAGGACCGCACGGCGCGGGTGTGGGACGCACAGAACGGGGCGGCGCTGGCCCGGCCACTTCAGCACAAGGGCTCGGTGAGGTCGGCCCAATTCAGCCCGGATGGCTCACGGATTGTGACGGCGTCCGAGGACCGCACGGCGCGGGTATGGGACGCGCACAGCGGGGCCGCGATGACTAAGCCGCTCGAGCATGACGGTGATGTGAGGTCAGCCCAATTCAGCCGGGATGGCTCGCGGATTGTGACCGCCTCCGGGGACGGCACGGCGCGGGTATGGGACGCGCACAGCGGGGCCGCCCTGACGAAACCGCTCGAGCATAATGGTGATGTGAGGTCGGCCCAATTCAGCCCGGATGGCTCGTGGATTGTGACGGCGTCTGTTGACGGTACGGTGCAGGTGTGGGACGCGCACAACGGGACGGCGCTATCGCAGCCGCTCAAGCACAATGGCGAGATGATTTCGGCCCAATTCAGCCCGGATGGCCGCCGGATTGTGACCGCGTCAGTTGACGGCACGGCCCGGATTTGGGACGCACAAAGCGGCGCGGCGCTGACTGAGCCGCTCAAGCACAATGGCGTTGTGAATTCGGCCCAGTTCAGCCCGGATGGCACGCGGATTGTGACCGCGTCCGGGGACCGCACAGCGCGGATCTGGGACGCGCAGAGCGGGGCCGCGCTCACCCAGCCGCTCAAGCATAACAGCGGTGTGAGTTCGGCCCGATTCAGCCCGGATGGCGCGCGAATTATAACGGCGTCTCTTGACGGCACGGCGCGGGTGTGGGACGCGCAGAGCGGGGCGGCGCTGACTGAGCCGCTCAAGCACACTGGCGTTGTGAATTCGGCCCAATTCAGCCCGGACGGCACCAGGATTGTGACGACCTCAGGGGACAACACTGCTCGATTGTGGGACATCGCGCCAGTCCAAGAGATACCGCCCAATTGGCTGCTGATGCTGGCCGAAGCCCTTTCCGGACAACGTCCCGGTGCAGGCGGTCTGTTTGAAGCCTCTACTATGGACCCCAGGAGGACACTTGACGACATCCGCCAGCAACTGGCTCGGGGATCAGAGAACGATCACTGGGTCGTCTGGGGCCGCTGGTTCCTCGCCGATCCGGCGACGCGCACCATCTCGCCGTTCTCCAAACTGGCCATCCCCGAGTACATCGCGCACAGGCTCAAAGACAATACGCTAGAGTCCCTGGCCGAAGCGGAGCAGTTGGCCTATGCGAATGAGCCATGGCTGCAGCGGATTTCTACGGCACGCACCGAGCTGGAGCGGAGGACTAGAGCCCTGGCCGTGGCCGACCAGCAAACTACGAATGCGCTGGCCTTTGCCGCCCAGGGGCGGCTGGCGGAAGCGGAGAGCTTATTACGCCAGCGCCTGGCCGGACTGGGAGCCGCCTTGCCGGCCAGCGACACAGCGCTGGCCGCCGCGCAAGCAGACCTGACGAAAAACCTTCTTGACCAGGAAAAGTTCCTCGAGGCTGAGACACCGGCCCACCAGTGTTTGGCGACTTGCGAACAGAACCTTCCAGGGGATTGGCCTGTATTTAATGCCAAAACGTTGCTGGGCCGTAGTCTGCTGGGCCAAAAGCGTTATGCGGAGGCTGAGCCGCTTCTGGTTTCCGGTTACCAAGGCCTCAAGGAACTGGAATGGGCTCTGCCCAGCGAGGCCAAACCCCGCCTGGCCGAGGCCTTCCAGGCGCTAGCCAAACTCTACCAGGAAACTGGCCAGGCCACCAAGGCTGCCGCTCTCAAAAACCAAAGGCAGGCGGAGGCCGACGCTGGCTACCAGCGCGACGCCGCCGCCCTTAGATCGGGCGCAGAGCAAGGGGATGTTCATGCCCTCAACAAACTGGCCTGGTTGCTGGCCGTCTGCGACAGCGCCGTCATCCGCGACGGGACAAAAGCCGTTGGCTACGCGGAAAAAGCGGTCGCGGCGACAAACCGCAAAGATGATCGTTGCCTTGATACGTTGGCTGCGGCCTACGCCGAGGCGGGCCATTTTGACAAAGCAGTTTCTGCGCAAAAAGAAGCTCTGGCCCTGGCCGGCTCCGGGCCGTACGCAGCGGAATATTCCGAGCGGCTCAAGCTCTATCAATCGGGCAAGCCGTACCACGCGCCTCCGGATTAAGATTTCAAATACTTGTTGGCAGACCAGAGCCGAGCAAAACTCAGGGCGAAGCCCTGCGATTGTGTTTTAGAAAGTTCCAACTCAGAATTGGGATTCTCAGCTTGGTGGCTAAGAGGGAGGAGGGAGGGGTCAAGGGAGGGGTCAAACCAGAACATGGTTCGTTTTGAGACTTGACTCGTTCGGCAGACCATCGTCTTAATTTGACTATACCGCGTAAGTTGCGAGTGGAGTACCCCGGCGCCAGCTACCAGTCCGACAATTGACAATCTCGCTGGTTTCCCTGCTCATAAAACGCTTTGGCGAGTCGCTTTTTCATTTCCATCACGGCCGGCTCTGGGCTCGATTCAATCTCCCGCCCCGCCTGGCTGACGCGCGTTTCCTAGCCCATCCTTAAGTTCTCCGCAAGCCAGAGCCGCGCCACGGTCGTCCGCCCAGATTGGCTTCCGGTGTGTCCAACAACAGGTGGTAGTGATTGCCCATCAGAACAAAGGCATGGAGGTGTCCGCCCGTCCGCTGCCAAGCCTGGCCCAGGGTGCACAGCCAGAGCTTCGGTCGCCGCGATCGGCGTAAATCTGCTGCCCCTGGTTGCCCCGCGCCATGACGTGGTAAATCGCGCCAGGATATTCGATGCGCAATGCACGGGCCATGTGCGGGAGC